>OMKS01000777.1_pt1 | contig 29523 bp, 23 predicted proteins | sample 1674721 | NCBI WGS metagenome assembly OMKS01 (sample SAMN06264996, study PRJEB25208) | sediment metagenome | isolation source: hot spring sediment | place: USA: California | collected 2014-09-02 | reverse complement strand
CAGGCTCTGCCGGTCAGGTTCTTACCGCCGACGGCTCCGGATTGTGCAGTTGGCAGACGCCCTCCGGCGGCGGAGGAAGCAACTGGACACTCTCCGGCTCGAATCTTTACCCGAATAGCACAACATATAATGTCGGCATCGGCACAACAAGCCCGGGGTATAAACTTCAGGTCAATTCGCCCGGTTCAGCCACTGCAATATATGCATATAAGACAATCGCTTCAGGTGACGAAGCTGCCGTTATGGGTGTCGGTGAAACTCGTAACTACGGCTATCTTGGTGGAACAAGGGCAACTGCTTCCGAGCCATTTGGTAGCTTCAATTATGGTGTCTATGGGCGTGTCCAGAATAGCGGTTGGGGCGGATTCGGTGGCATGTTCTATAACACAAGCGGCAATTGGGCGGCACTCGCCGGCGATGCAAGCATCGGTTACAACTACGCCGGCTACTTCTCCGGCAATGTCCGCGTTACCGGTGCTTTCTACGACTCCTACGGCAACGCCGGAACATCCGGCCAGGTGCTTTCGAGCACCGGTTCCGGAACCCAGTGGGTAGATGGTGGCGGAAGTGGGGGAAGCTATTGCTCAGGAAATGTCGAGTTCGGAACCTACTCAAGCACAACTCGTCTTTATCCTTGGTATGCCTATTATAACTACTCTCGAAGCACCTCCCTTCTTCTCAGGAGCGAACTACCGGGTTGCGACGGTGGCCAAATAACAGCGATAGCAGTATATGTTGGAACAGCAGGATCTCATTATTTCACGAACATGTATATCTATATGCAGGAAACAACCCTTTCTAACCTTTCCGGGACATGGTATGGCGGAACTCAGGTATGGAGCGGGTCGAGAACATTCAACACTACAGGCTGGCATAGCTTTACCCTGAGTCCCAGTTTCAGATGGGATAACAACAATCTCTTGATTAGCTTCCAACACGGGTATACTGGTTGGACCTCTAATTACCCCTATTTCCGCACAGTTTCAACTTCCTTCACATCCCAGAACTACGGTTACAGCGATAGCGGGTTACCAACGCCATCTTACACAACAACTGCACGAGCTCTTATTCGCCTTACCTTCTCCGGTAGCCGTTCCGGCGGCGGAGACCGTTATGTCTATATCATGGGCGATTCAACCTGGTCCGAACCCATCTACAAAAACGGAACAGCCCGGCTCGAGAGTGGTCGCGCGAATGTCAGCTTCGACGATGTCTTTGTATCAAAACTCAACGGCAACGCGCCTACCGTAGTCGTAACTCCCATGGGACCCTCGAACCAGCTCTACGTCGCCGAAGTTGATGCCACAGGGTTCAGCGTCGTCGAAAACCACGGAACTTCCGATGTTCGCTTCAACTGGATAGCGATAGCTAAACACAAAGGATATGAAAATCCTCAACTTCCGGCGGAGGTCATCGCATACGATTACAACGAAAAAATCTCCCGCGGCCTTCATAACGACAGCGACATCCGCACCGACGGCGAAGGCCTCTACTTCGAGAACGGCGATTTGATTGTTGGAGTCCACCCATCGCTTATCCCCGACCCGAACTTCATCGCTCTGAAAGAGGAATTCACCGAAAATCCGGGCAAGCGTTCATTCCGCGAATGGCAATCCATGTTCGGTAGCTATGGCAAAGAAATCGGTATCTCGGAAGAAGAATACAATCGTCAGATTGCATCGGCTCAACCCGAGGAAGCCTTCTTCGACGAATACGGCAACCAAATCCCGCCGGAATGGGTCGAGGAGTTCAAAGCCGAGGGCGTCCAGATGTTCAGCTACGAGGAGGCGCAGGAGAGAAGAAAGCAGGCCTATATAGATAACGCCCGGGCGATGAAAAAAGCCCAGGATCCGGAGTTCCAGCGAGAGAAAGAGGAAGAGCACAGGCGCGAGATTGAGAAGCACCGCAAGGATGATCATCGGAATAATGAGACTGGCAAAACAGGCAACATCGCGCCGGACGCGAAACCGGAGGGGGAGAAATAATCGCATGCGCCGGCCGGGCCGGTGTGGCTGGAGATGATTAGAGGTTTTTACGACTTAAAGGAGTCGATATAAAAAAACAGAATTGGATTTGTAGTGATGTTCATAGCCATAATTGGCGCTATGTCGGTGTTTTTCGCCGCGACGGCGCGAGCGCGTGCCCGTGCACCACGGAGAAGACCGACGAGCTGTTCGCCACCGCGACGGAGACGCCGGACAAGACATTCAGCGGCCAAAGCGCCGAGGTGCCTCCCCCCGATGTCCAATTCGACATAAACGAACTCGACCGCGAGGCAAGAATTGGCGTGGATATAATCAAACACAGCGCGAAAATTGCTGTTTTCATGGTTTCTCCTTGAGAAGTCACTTGGGTGGCATTGTCGAGTGACCCACCGGCCTATCATCAGTAATCAAAAAGTATCTCTCGGCCTCAAAAAATCAAGGGCTAATTATGAAGCTCACTCATTATAGCTTTGAAAATATCTCCATGCCCTATATTGGGGTAAGGCAAGCTTTCGCCGCGAATCGAACTTTGGACTTGAATTATTCTCGCAATAAATTATCATTATTAAAAGAATCATAAACCCAAAATAGCGCAATGAACAACAAATCTAATCGCCGCTTCGCATATCTCATGCTTCTCCCCGCAGGCCTTGTCGTTGCGGCGGTGGTGCTGTATCCCTTCATATACAACTTCATCATCTCGCTGTCCAACATGTCCATGACGAACTTCCACGACTGGAGGATTATCGGGTTCGGGCAATATGTCAAGGTTTTCACGGAGAAGCTTTTCTATTCGGTGTTCGCCAAGACTATAGTCTGGACCGTGGTGAACGTCTTGTTCCACGTGACAATCGGCGTTTTTTTAGCAATGCTTCTCAATCGGACGCTTCCGGGCAAGGGCATTTTCCGCACATTGCTGATTATCCCTTGGGCAATGCCGCAATATATCGCCGCGCTGACGTGGCGCGGGATGTTCAACTACCAATATGGCGCGATAAACCTGATTATCACGCAATATCTCGCGATGTCGCCGGTTGAGTGGTTGCGCTCGCCTTTCGAGGCTTTCACCGCGTGCATTCTGACGAACATCTGGTTCGGCTTCCCGTTCATGATGATTATCGCGCTCGGCGGGCTTCAATCTATTGACAAATCGCTTTACGAGGCGGCGGAGGTCGATGGCGCATCGCAGTGGCGGCAGTTCTGGACGATTACCGTGCCGCTCCTTCGCCCGGTGATGGTGCCCGCGATAGTTCTCGGCACGATTTGGACGTTCAACAACCTCAACGTGATGTGGCTGGTCTCGAACGGCGGCGAGCCGGCAGACTCGACGCACATCCTCGTGAGCTATGTCTATAAGGCGGCGTTCAACCTTTACCGATACGGCTATGCCGCGGCGTTCAGCGTGGTGATATTCGTGATACTTCTCATCTTCTCGATATTCTTCATCAGAAGGACGCGAGGCACCGAGGGCGCGTATTAGCCGCCGGACGGATGCTAATACCGAGACAATAAGCATGATAGCCCCATCGCGGATCGCTATTTCGAGACGAACTCGATGGTCCCCGGGCGCGGCTATTGGGTGCTCTCCAGTATCGACACGACGATAACTATTTCGCGATAATCCCGCGGGGGGGGGCGTCGGCGGCCGTGCACGGCCAGCGAAGTAGTCGGGGCAAGATTGGTGCATAATGGCGTAAGACTTCCCGCCGACTACTTCGCTCCTGCCTGCGATTTGGCAAATCGCAGGCAGGGCCGACGCCCCCCCCGAGCGTGCTATTAAGAAAATCGCTTCTGCCGGCTCAAATTCTCCCAAAAATTTGGGTGGACTTTCGCATAGCGAATTGATAATTTGGGGAATCACTGTTGAAATTCAAAGAAAGGATGAACGATGGTTGATGTCAGACCTTTTAAGGGACTTCGCCCGAAACCGGAATTCGCAGAGAAAATCGCCAGCCTCCCATACGATGTCATGTCGAGCGAGGAGGCGCGAGAAATCGCCCGCGACAACCCACTGAGCTACCTCCATGTCGTCAAACCGGAGATCGACCTCCCGCCGGACGTTGACCTCTACTCCGACGAGGTCTATGAGCAGGGCGCGAAGAACCTCAAGAGACTGATTAACGCCGGATACATGTGCCAAGACGTCGAGCCGCGCTATTATGTCTATCGCCAAATCATGGGCGGGCACTCCCAGATCGGTCTCGTGGCGCTCGCGAGCGTCGAGGAATACGACAAAGACATTATCAAAAAGCACGAGCTTACGCGCAAGAAGAAAGAAGACGACCGCACGCGCCACATCTCAACGCAGAACGCGCAATCGGGGCCGGTGTTCTTGACATATAAGCACCGCGACGACATCGACGGTGCCGTCGCCAAAGTCGTCGAGAGCCAGCCCACGGTGGACTTCACCGCCGATGACGGCGTCCGCCACACATTCTGGATTATCACCGATGCCGAAATCGAGAAAACTATCCGCGATGCGTTCCGCGACATCGACTGCCTCTATGTCGCCGACGGCCATCACCGTAGCGCATCAGCGAGCAGAGTCCGGGCCGAGCGCATGACAATAAACCCAAAACACACGGGCGAAGAGGAATATAACTTCTTCCTCACGGTCATCTTCCCAGACAACCAGATGAACATTCTGGACTACAACCGCGTGGTCAAAGACTTAAACGGCATGCGCGAGAAGGAATTCATCCAAAAAATCGCCGATAAATTCCACATATACGAAATTGGCGGAGAGCCATATAAACCCGCCCAAAAACACGAGTTTGGCATGCTTCTCGGGAATATGTGGTATAAGCTGGTTGCCAAGGAAGGCAGTTTCGATGCATCCGACCCCGTCGGCGCGCTTGACTGCTCGGTATTGCAGGAGAATCTCCTCGCGCCCGTTCTCGGCATCGGCGACCCGCGCACCGACGAGCGCATCGACTTCATCGGCGGGATTCGCGGGCTGGCCGAGCTGGACAAGCTCGTCAAGTCAAAAAAGTGGGCCGTGGCGTTCGCGATGTTCCCGACGGGCATAGACCAACTCATGGCCATCGCCGACGCGGGCAAAATCATGCCGCCGAAGAGCACGTGGTTCGAGCCGAAGCTCCGTAGCGGTATGGTGGTGCACCTTTTAGATTAGCATGGGGCGATTAGCCCCATCAATGCCCTAATCAAGGCAAACAACAGTTGAAATTCGCGAAAAGTGCCATACGCTTTCTCCCCGCCGTTCTTTGGACGGCGGCTATTCTATATCTCACGACGCAACCTATGCCCGAGAAAGTGCAACTTTTCCCGCATTTCGACAAAGTTATGCACTTCGGCGCTTTCGCGCTTCTGTCGATATTGACCGCCTTCGCGGTGCGCGGAGCATATCCTCTCATCTCGATAGTCTTTGTGCCATCGACGATAGGCGCTATAGTGGAATATCTGCAGTCGCGGCTTCCGTATCGAAGTGCTTGCCTGTGGGATTTCGTGGCGAATTTCACCGGAACGGTAGCCGTATTCGCAGTATTCATGCTATACAGGAAAATCCTTGCGAACAGCAAGCATAGACTTAGGGACTAACTCCATTCTGATGACGGTCGTGGAGATTTCGCCAGACGGAAATCTTCTGCCTATCATGACCCAAATCGAAGAGCCTCGTCTCGGCGAGGGGATCGAAACAGACGGAAAAATTTCCCGTGACGGCTTCGAGCGCGCGCTTTTTTGTCTTCGCAAGTTCATCGAGTCGGCGCGTGAGGCGGGCGCGGAAGAGATTTTCGCTTTTGGAACACAGGCTTTCAGGAAAGCCGATAACGGCACTCGCATAGCCGAGGAGCTATCGCGGGCGGGCGCAAATATCGAGATTCTCTCTCCGGAAGAGGAGGCGCGATACGCATTCATCGGCGCGACGGCAGACCTGCCATGCGGCGTTAAGTGCATCGTCGATATCGGAGGCGGAAGCACGGAAATCGTTTGGGGAACTGCCTCGCCGGAAGGCTACTTCAGCCTGCCAATCGGCGCGCTGACGCTGACGGAAAAGTTTTCCGCGAGACAGCCTCTCACGCCCAAAACCCTCGCGAACATTCGCAATGCCACTTATTCCGCCCTCGAACAAATCCCGCGCGAGGCGCTCTCCGGCCCGTTGGTGGGCGTCGGCGGGACGATAACCACATTGGCAGGGATGTTCCTCGGCAGTGAAGAATATTCCCCAAATGTAGTGCACGGTTCGATGCTCCCCGCCGATTGGATTCGCGATATGTCCGCGACTTTCCCTCGCATGACAATCCGCGAGCTGGAGTCTTCGATACCATTCGCGCCAAGCCGCGCAGAAATTATCTCCGCGGGAACGATTATCGCAGACGAGGTTCTCTCTCGCGCCGATGCCGATGGATTACGAGTCTCGGACAGAGGCGCGCGCTGGGGAATTCTTATCTCGCGCATCGCCCAATGACCGAGGATTTTCGGCCTTCTCCGCAAAATTAATTTCCCCGCCCAAATTGATTTTCAAATGACCGAACTTCAAGAAAATAAATAAATAGCTTTTTGTCCTTGACAAATCTCTTTAGGTTATCTATACTATATTCAAGCTATAGCATAAGTTAGGCCTTATAAGGTGAAAAATGGGTATCCTCGACTCCATAAAAGGTCGCAAATCAAGCTCGATTATCGGGCTTGACATCGGCACATTTAACGTGAAAATCGTTAATCTTTCTGTGCCTGCCAGCGGCAAGCCGCGTCTTCTGGGATTAGGCGTCAGAACGCTTCCCGCCAGTGCTATAGTCGAGAAGGACATCAAAGACCACGAGGGCGTTATCTACGCCGTCCAGAGCCTCGCCGAGGAGGTCGCGCCCGATGCCCGCGAGGCGATACTCACGCTTTCGGGTCACAAGGTATTCACCGACAGGCTCCAAATTTCGCTGGGGAGCAAGAAGGGACGCCTCGCCGAGGCCGTTCTCATCGAGGCCGAACAGAGAATCCCGACGGGCACTTCCGGCGTAGCAATCGACTTCCATCATCTTGGCAAGGCCGCCGACGGCAAAAAGGAGGACGTCATCCTCGTTGCGGCGAGGCGCGAGTTGGTAGAGCAATACTTTTACACCGCCCGCGACGCCGGCCTCGATCCAATCGCCATCGACGTTGACTTCTTCGCGACATTCAATGCTTTCGAGTTTAACTATGGCATTCCCGAAGAGGGCGTTATCGCGCTTGCGAATATTGGCCATGTGCTCACGAACATCACCTTCATAATAGATGGCCTCTACTACACGGTTCGCGATGTATCCACCGGCGCACGGCAGATTTGGGACTACATCCAGTCGGAGCTTAGGCTCACAGGCGATGACCTCGATGACATCATCGTCGGCAAATTTCCCGTCGAAGACAAGACCGCCTTTCAGGATGCCGTGTTTAACGCCGCAGAGGACGTCAAGCTGGGCTTGGACGTCGCGTTCAGCTATATCGAAAATGTCACAAAGGGAAGGAAGGTTGACAAGATTTATCTTTCCGGGGGAGGCGCGACTATCGACTATCTCCCCGAGGCAATATCTCAGAAGACGGAAATAGCCGTCGAACCTATGAATCCGTTCCGGGGGCTTCAGCCCGCCGAGGGCGTGTTCTCCGGTCAGGACCCGGCCAAGATTGGCCCACTATTCGTCAATGCCGTAGGACTGGCCTTGAGAGGCGAGTAGATTTATGATAAAGATAAATTTACTACCGCAGGAATTACGCAAGAAGAAGAAGACGCCCTTCTTCGACAAGTTCTTTGTATATGTTTTTTTAGGGTTGGTGCTTGCCCTCGCTCTCCTCTGGTTCCAAACACAGCAACAGCAGGCAGAGATTGAGACCCTCGAAAATGAAATAGCGAGAGTGACCGCCGAGATTCAGAGATACCAAAGACAGGTGGAGTTAGCGAACGAAGTGCAGATATTGCGCGACAAAATCGCCGTTCGTATCGATGCGATGAAGTCTCTCGAGATTCAGCGCCCATTTTGGGTTAAGACCTTCGAGGAATTCGCGGGGATAATCCCCGAATTCTTGTGGATTGACGAGTTCATCGAGGTTGAGAAGATTGTGACAATTAAGGGAACGAGCTACAATCTCAAAGGCGTGGCGAATTTCATTGCAGGCCTAATTCACTCGGAATTTTTCAGCGACATAAGGCTCAATTTTATTCGAGAGAGCGCCGCCGCAGGGAACGTGACACAATATAATTACGAGCTTTCCGGCAATGTGGTCTTCGCGTCTGCAGAAAGATATTCCGGCGAGTTTATTGAACAGAAAGAAGATGGAGTAATCGTTGCGGAAGAGCCTATTTCTATTCCGGAGCCGCCCCAACCTCTTGGACGCGAGGCGCTCGAGAGAGAGAAGGAAACGACTCTGGAAGCCGTTAGAAAAATACCACCGGAGCCGCCAACAGAATGAGCTTAGACTTTAGAAACCATAAGGTGCAGAAAATAGCCGGCGGAATACTCATTCTCGCCATTGTCGGTGTGTTGTGGTTCACCCAAGTCTATTCGCCAAATCAAGAAATAATCATGGAAAAGCGGAAAGAACTCGAAAGTCTCAATAACAATCTTGCGAAGGCCAAAAGAGATGCGGCCAAACTGCCTCTTCTCCGAAAGGAGGTCGAGAGACTTTTCATACGATACAAGTTGCTCGAGGAACTCATGCCCACAACGCGCGATGTGGCGGATTTCGTGGATAAGCTGAATATTGCGGCCAGAGAGAACAACATGAGAGTGCGCCGCCTCGACGTTTTGCCCTCGGAGCCAACGGAATATTACCATACCAATCCATACAGGGTGTCTCTCACCGGCAACTATCACGAGTTGGGCGCGTTTCTTGAGTCGATAGCGAATTTGAAGTTCGTGGCAACAACGAAAAACTTCATGGTCAAGAAAGGATCAGGTGCGCTCGAGACAATCTCCGCCGAGTTCATAATCAATGCTTATCATATCCCCTCGGAAGAGAGATTACAACCACCCTCTATTATAGGAAGCTCCTCGCCCGAGGAGCAAGAGGGAGCCATAAGTAAGCCTACGGCGGAGGCAAGGCCTCGCGCTACCGAGGGCGACGCGGTGACCGCACTTTCCGGCGGGATGGCGCCCGTTTTAGACTGATGAGAAGAACGATAATAATACTAATCGCGCTATTTAGCACGCTCACCACGGCCTATGATGTCATCGGGCTTAAGCTATACCGCGATGGCGATAATACGGTCGCGGAGGTTGTTACGAGCGGGCCTGCGACTGTTAAAACGGCCAAGCTCACCGGCCCGGACAGGTTGCTTATAGACCTCATGGGAGGAGTTCACCGCCTCAAAGACTCCGACCTTCCGCCATTGCCGCCGGGGATAGTCGTCGAGGTTCGTTCGGCACAATTCGAGAGCGACCCGCCGATAACTCGAATCGTTCTGGTCATGGCCGAGCCTACGGGCGAGGTTCGGACGATTGACGGGCCGCGCTCAGGGCAAGTTTTCATTCCCACACCGGGATACCCGGATTTTCCCGAATGGTCTATCGGAAGAGCTACGCCGGCAGTGCCTTCGGTTGAGGAGCCTCCTGTCGAACCGGTTGCTGAACCGGAGCCTTCGCCGGAGCCTGCGCCGGTCGAGCCGGAACCCGAACAGCCACGAGAGCCTTCGCCCACAAGGCCGCCTGATCCACGCCGCATACAACTGCCCGAGGAGGAGCTTCAGCAAGCATTTGTGGTGGGAGATACCGTCGGCGAGGGAGCGAGCTACGTCCGTCCGAGGGTGGTGTATCGGGGCTGGGAGTTTCCCGATCCGTTCATCGTGGCCAAGCCCGTCACCGAGGCGCAACTGGGCGATGAATCCTTCCCCATCGTCGAAGATCTCAAGTTGGTGGGGGTCGTCGCGGGTCGAGGGCCGGATAAAGTAGCAATCCTTCAGGATGCGCGCGGATGGGGATATATTCTCGAGATGGGTGACAGCATTAGAGACGGCCTCGTCGATGAAATCACCGACACCACGATTGTTTTCGACATTGAGGAGTTCGGTGTCATACGACAAGTCATCCTCACATTGCCAAAGGAGGCGTTCACACGATGAAAAGGCGAATATCTATAATTGCTATCGTATTCGCCGTGATGATAGTTTTGTTCGCGCAGGATATCGACCAAACGACTCTCGATAGACTTGAACAGGGAGTCACCGATGCGAGCAGGATATCTCCTCATGGCGATAGAGTTTTTCCGCAGATTGTATTTCAATCAGCGGACATCAAGGCCGTCATCAACTTTTTCGCGGAAACCGGCGATGTCAATATCATCGTCGATTCGAGGATTACCGGCACGGTTGACTTGAAGTTGCGTGACGTCACATGGGCTACGGCTTTCCAAAGCATAATCAACTCGTTCAATCTCACTTTGATTCAAGAGGGAAATACATATCGCGCCATGCGGCTTTCTGACTATCGCAAGGACATAATCGACGAAAGAGATTTTCACAGGGAAGCGCAGAGGCTTATCCCGCGAGATACGCGGGTTTTCATGCTCAGCAACGCCGATGCAAATGCCATGGCGGAGGTCCTCCAAGGCGCATTGACCGACGGAGGCCGCCTCGTTATCGACGGCAGGACTAACTCCGTGATAGTCAACGACATCCCCGAGACATTCGCCCGAATCGAGGAGTTGATTAGCCGCCTCGACGTTGAAACCCCGCAGATTCGCGTCTCGGCGAGGATACTCAGCGTCGATAAGGAGCACTTAAACGCGCTGGGCGTCTCGTGGGAGATTGGCGCGGGCATCTCGCAGGGAATTGCTACGCAAAACCGCACGGGGAACATCCCGCCGCACGATCAATATGTCAGCCTCGGAGTTCGTGGGCAGGAGCTCGGCGTTGTCGATCAACTTGGCTCGTTTAGATGGGGCATAGTCTCCGGAGACTACGACATCGGCGCTTCAATCGCGGCGCTCACGTCGAACAATAAAGGGAAGATTGTTGACAGCCCAGAGATTGTCACTGTCGATAATGTCGAGGCGGAGATTATGTCTGGTGTATCGATACCGATAAATACCGTGGACGAAGCCGGCAATGTTGTCACTGTATTCTACGATGTGGGAGTCTCACTCAAAGTGAAGCCGCATATTACAAGTGTGGGCAGAGTTTCACTCGACTTGCATATTGAAAGGAATTCATATCAGCCAGCGGCGACTGGATATAGTATCGTGTCGAGATGGGCGCGGACAAGCGTTATAGTGGACGACGGCGGCGCGTTGATTATCGGCGGGCTTACAACGCACGATACGAAGAATGTCGAAAGAGGCGTGCCTGTGCTCAAAGACTTGCCGCTTATCGGCAGGCTTTTCCGCTATGAAAGTGAAAGCACAAGCGAGACCGAGCTTGTGATATTCGTCACTCCTTATACGATAATTCCGGATGGAGTTACCGTCGATTTTAATTATCAAAATGAATAACGGCGTTCCCGATATACTCGATAATCTCATCGACGAGCTTTCCCGTCTCCCCGGTATTGGCCGGCGAAGCGCGCGGAGAATCGCGTTTCACATACTTCACAAGCCCCCCGAGGATGCCCGCGCCCTCGCCGATGCCCTGAACAGGTTCGTTGACGAGGTGAGGTTTTGCTCGGTTTGCGGTGCTATCTCCGAGGCCGACCCGTGCGGAATTTGCGCCGGCGACGACCGAGTTAAAAGCGTTATCTGTGTGGTCGAGGAGATTTCCGATCTTCTGGCTATCGAGGCCACGGGGAGCTACAAGGGGCACTATCACGTGCTCGGCGGCGTTCTCGACCCGCTGTCCGGCGTGGGGCCGGACGAGCTGAACATCGACGCGCTAATTAAGAGACTCGAGGTCGGCGGCATCGAGGAGCTTATTATCGCGACGAACCCAAATACGGAGGGCGATACAACCGCGATGTTCATCGCGAAGCTGGCGAAACCTTTGGGAGTGAATGTGACGCGAATTGCGCGCGGATTGCCGGTGGGCGGCGACTTGGAGTTCGCCGACAAGTCCACGCTCTCAAGGGCAATCGAGAACCGCGTCCCGCAAACATAGACAGCCTATTCGCTTAACTTTCGATTTTGGCCTCGAAGCCGTCGAGGATGGTTTTGACGCCCTCGGGGATTGTCGCAGTTGAGCTTTTGGGCTTTGGTTCGGATGCCTCTGATGGGGGTTCATCAACCAACAGCTTCACCCGCGTGTCCTCGCCGAAAACCTTCTGCACCGCCTCTGTCAGCGCATCGAGGTTATCCTTCTTCATTAGAAGTTTCTCGACCTGAAAGTTCAATGAATGTGGAAATTTGAGGATTATCCGGCCCTCGTCTTCTATCATTTTCGCGTGGCTTACCATATCGGCCTTGGCATCGCCGCGCAATGCCTCGAAATGTTCGATTATCTCGGCGAATTTTGGGTCGAGTGGAGGACGGGGGTGGTCGTCCGGCTCTTGGATGACGGCCTGTTGCGGAGGAGGCGCTTGTATTCGCGCCGCTCCGACGGGTGCCTGCGCGGAAGGCGCAAGCGATGCGGCTGTATTGTGCAAATCCAGCGCCATATCGAGCGTCGCGAGGTAAACGAGCAATTCCTCGAACACGAACCGAGGCGTGGAGGATGATTTAAGCTTTGTCTGGAGGTCGGACGCGAGTTTGGCCATGCGGAGAATATCGGTTTTGTCGATTCTCTCGGCGAGTTTGGTGTATTCGGCCGTCGCGCGCTCGGAGATGTCGTCGCGATGGACGCCGAGCGCCGTGGTGAGTGCTCCGTGGAGGTGCTCGGCAAGACCGCTTGCCACCTGCGAGATGTCTATTCCCGACTCGAGAAGCCGGTCAAGCTCTTCGATAGCACCTGCGGGGTCTTTCTCCGCTATTCTATCGGCAATTTGGACGAAGGCATCCAGCGGGAGAATGCCCAATATCTCGGCGACCTCGTCGGCGGAAAGTTCGCCTTTGGGGGCGTATGCCAGTATCTGGTCGAGAAGAGACAGCGAGTCGCGGAGGCCGCCGTCGGCTCTGCGTGCGACTATCTCCGCCGCGTCGTCCGAGAGCGTAAGCCCCTCCGATTGGGCGATTGACTTAATTCTTCCGGCGATAGTGTCCGTGGGAATTCGCCGGAAATCGAACCTCTGGCAACGACTGATTATCGTGGGTGGAAGTTTCTGCGGCTCGGTGGTCGCGAAAATAAAAATTACGCGGGCGGGCGGCTCTTCGAGAGTTTTGAGGAGGGCATTGAAGGCCTCCTTGGTCAGCATGTGAACTTCGTCGATGATGAAGACCTTGAAGCGCCCCTGCGGGGCATATTGGACGCGCTCGCGGAGGGCTTGAATCTCCTGCACGCCGCGGTTCGATGCTCCGTCGATTTCGAGAACATCGGCGTTTCTACCGCCGGCAATGGTGACGCAACTCTCGCACTCGCCACAGGGCGTCGTTGTGGGGGCATCGAAGCTCTGGCAGTTCAACGCCTTCGCGAGAATTCGCGCCGTTGTGGTCTTGCCCGTGCCTCGCGGCCCGCAGAAGAGATATGCGTGCGACAGTCTGTCCTTCTCGATTGCCTTCTTCAGCGTCTCCGTGATGTGCGCCTGCGCGGCAACCTCATCGAAACTCTGCGGCCTGCATTTTCTCGCCAAAACTAAATACGACATGATCCTCCAATGTTGACCCTCTAATATAGTAAATAGCGATGGCTTTCGCAATGCAGAAAAATCTCGCTCGGGGGCGTCGGCCCCCCTGCGATTTGGAAATCGCAGGGGGGTGCGAAGTAGTCGGTGGTGTGTCGTTAGCGAAATAGCGCGATCGTGCTCCGACTACTTCGAAGGCCGTTCACGGCCACCGACGCCCCCGAGCGTGCTATTAAGAAAATCATGTATGGCGGGGAAGGCCTACTCGATCTCGCGCATGATGCGAAGGATTTCGCCGGGCTCCTCGGCTTGTCGGAGTCGTTCTCTGGTAGTCTCTAATATAAGTATGCTTGCGAACTTACGCCAGAGCTTGTTATAGACTTTATCGTCGTATTTCGGCGTCACCATGATAAAGAATAGGTCGATCGGTATGCCATCGTGAGCGCCCCAATCTACGGGATGGCTGGTTCGCCCGAACCCGATTGTGACATCTCTGGCATGGATAGTCCTTACGTGCGGGACTGCGACGCCGTGCCCAAGCGCGGTAGGCTCTTGTCGTTCCCGAAAAAAGAGGTCGCCCAAAATTTTCGTAGTGTGTTGAATTTTCCCCGAGGGGACAATCACCTCGACCAGCTCCTCGATAATCTCCTCGCGCCTCTGTTGAATGGGCGGAAGCACGGAATCGTCGCCGTTGTTCTCATCGAGAAGTTCCGCCCACTCGCGCGGCTTGTTCAGCTCGAGCCGGATAGTTTCTTCGGAGAGAAGCCTCGATATTTTTGCCTCTTTTGCCGTGTTAATCCTCCCTGTTCCGATAGGCCAGCATCTCGCTGGCGGAGATGAATTCGATACCCCATTTTTCGAGCGTCGGGAGCACACGGTTAATCGCGATAAGCGTGTTCGGACGTGCATGCCCGACTATGAGCATCCCGCCCTCGCGCTCACGGCTCGCCAATGCCAGCTCCAATAATTTCTTGGCGATTGCCGTAGAATCGTCGCTGACATCGATGTTGCCGTCCTGTGATGTCACGGGGATTCCGCGCTTTCTGACCTCCTCCTCGGCAACCGTATAGACCGAAGTCCTGCTGTCGATGAAGAAAAGGCCGGTGGTCTCCAGTGCCTCGGCGACGGCGGCCATCGTTGGCTTATCTGCGGTGGCTTTGCTTCCCATGTGGTTGTTCATGCCCACGGCGCGGGGGAGTTTCGCAATCGACGATTCGATGCGCTTCTTGATTTCTCTCGGGGGAAGGCTCACGAAAATCGCCCCTTCCCCGGGATCGACACGAGGATAGCCCTCGGGTTCCATAGGCATGTGGACTATCATCTCGATATCCGCATCGACGAGCGCGGAATAGACCTCGTCGGTGAACTCCTCGGATGGCATAACGCTCGCAGTATATGGTATTTTCAGGCTCAAAAAACCGCGAACTTCTCGAAGTGGCAGTGCTCCGAAGTCGTCGATGATAAGGCAAACTTTGCCGGAAAGCGGCTCTTTCTGCTGGCGGGAAAGGACTACCCTTCGCGTGGTGATTCCCCCGAAGCCCGCTTGTATCGTCACCTGCCGCCCGAGCCGGTTCTCGACGCAGTCTATAATATCGCCACCGGCCTCGCGCCAAGAGGACTGAACCTGATGATTCGCCATGGACATCGGGAATGCTGTGGAAATCTCCGCCCTAATCTCGATGAGGTCCCTGTCCAATCCCTCGATTTTGCCGCTCTTGCGAATTCGCAGAGAATTCTTGGGTGCGCCGAGCCTCGCCAAAGCGGAATACAAAGCCTCGTCGAGCGCCTCCTCCGTCGTTAGGCCTCTTGGAATTCTGCGCGGGGCTAAGGTCTCGGCTTCCATGTCGGCTTGAACCGTTTCGGTCACAGGCGGCGGTGGCGGCGGCGATGTCGGCGTAGTAGGTTCGCCCTTCGAAAAAAATGTGAACGCAAGAAATGCCCCCACGCCGATAATCACGGCGCCGAGGAAAACTGCAACAACAGTCCGCCATGCCTTCGATGGCGGCTTGCTGTTTCGCCTTTTTCTGTGCAATGTTTGAGCCATCTAATCCACTCTAAAATAGAAGCCGCGCTCCGCCAGCCGCTTAAATGCGTAGTTCGACAGCAATTCGGCAGTCCGAACGGCGCTCGCCGAGTCCGAGGGCGCGGAGATTACATTTACTCCGCGCATGAGCAACGCCGCCGTATCGGGCGGCTCGTCGAATGTTATCAACCACGCGCCATCTGGCGTCGAGTCAACTTCGACCGAAAGGAACTCTCCGTCGAAATCGAAAATATCTTCAAAATATACTAATAAATCCCCATCGCCCGCAAGGAAAACCGTATCGGCATCGAAAATTTCTACCACATCGAAATGCTGATCGCTTTCGGCTAACGCACTGCGGCTTATTGTGATAAGGCCATTCGCGAGGAACCATAGCCCCACGAGAAGCGCGATTACTTTCGACAACCGTCGGACTATCGACAGCCGCCCAAGCTCGCCCACGGCACTAATCGGCAAGAAAAAGACCGTCGTGCCGACGAAGAATCCCGCGAACAGGAAAATCCCAGCCAGCGCACCGCCAGCATCGATAGCCCTGCTCAAAGTCAGCAGGAAGGCCGGACAGGGATTTATCCCCAATAGCAGGCCGAAAACCGCCGGATGCGAGGCGATTTTCCTCAGCTTCCCCAGCGGCAACCCTCCTCTGGCTTGGGCTTTCTGAATACCTGGAAAATGAGCAAAGCGCCGAGGACGATGAACGCTATCGCGGTGATTATCGTGCGCACCGAGATAGGGATCGCGCCGCCGACCGCACCGAAAAACGCTCCAAAGCCGATGTATCCGGCGAACCTCCCTGCCAAAAACCACATCATATCCGCGATGCTCCGCTTTATCGCCCTCCGTTCGGCCAGAAACAGCGGAAGCACTACGGGCAGGCAGGTCGCGAGACACGAGGCTCCGAGGCTCAGCCCTAAAATAAGTCCCTCTGCAAACATTCCGCCCATTATTCGTCCGATGGCATCTCGAGCGCGTTCACGGGGCAGGCCCGAACGCACCTCGCGCAGGAGATACACTTGTCGCGGTCGATTACTGGGAGGCCGTCAACCATCTGTATCGCATCGACAGGACAGGCCCGGGCGCAAAGCCCGCAGGAGATGCACTTCGCTGAATCGAGGATGGGCACGGCGACCGAATCGACACCGGCAGTGGCTTCGACAGTTTCTTCTTCCGAAATCTCCTCGGATTTAGGAGAGACGAGCGAGTCATAGACTGCTTTCGCCGTCGCCGAAGTCTCCGCGACCGCCGACAAAGGAGCGCTTGCCGGAGGCTCCGGCGCGGGGGTTGAGTCCTGCGAGATGGCATCGACGGGGCATACCGTCGTGCAGAGGCCGCAAGCTATGCACTTCTCCGTGTCAATAACCGCACGGCCATCGACGAGCGTTATCGCCGAGGCCGGACACACCGGCACGCACTGCGCGCAACCTATGCAGATGTCACGATTTACGCGGAATGTGCCCGGCAAGGTTTGCGCGAGCAATATAGTGAACATAATCAATGCGACTATCGCTAAAGCTTTCTTCATCTTACTCCTAACAGATGCGCGGAAGTGGCGCGCCTTCAGGCTCGACGAGCAGTCGCCTTCCGCCGGAGCGTGTCTCGATAACCACGCCCTCGCCAGCCTCGACACTGCCGATTATCACAGCGTCTTCGCCATAAGTCGTTGTTTTTAATGTAGTTATTAATTGCCTCGAATGCTCTTCCGGCACGACGAAGAGCATTCGCCCCTCGCAGGCCAAGAACATCGGATCGTATCCGTAAAGCTCGCAGAGGCCGTGAATCTGTTGTGAGATGGGAATCGCGCCTTCATCGACGACGAACTTGCACGACGACTGCTCGGCCATTTCGCAGAGCACGCCTCCGAGGCCGCCTCGCGTGGGGTCTCTCATCGCGCGAATTTGCGGGACTTCGCGAAGCGCCGTGGCGACCATGTTCGACAGCGGTGCGCAGTCGCTGGTAATTGGCGGGGCGGCGCGCAGACCCTCGCGCACGGCGACAATCGCGCCGGCATGGCGGGCGATGTCTCCGCTTATGACTATCGAATCTCCGGGGGAAATAAGCTCCGGCGTTCGGGGAAAATCGTCTATCACGCCCACGCCGGATGTCGTGATGAACAGACCGTCGCCCTTTCTGCGCGGGACGACCTTCGTGTCGCCAGCGCAAATCTCGACGCCGGCCTCAAGCGCGGTTTTCGCCATGCTTTCGACGAAGCCTTCGAGCTGAGCTATTTCCAGCCCCTCTTCTATTATGAACGCCGCCGACATGAGCACCGGCCTCGCGCCCACCGCCGAGAGGTCGTTGACTGTGCCGCAGACGGCCAATTTGCCGATGTCGCCGCCGGGGAATTGCATTGGCTCGACGACGAAAGCATCCGTCGTGAAGGCTATATTTCTCGTGCCGATTTCGGCCACGGCGGAGTCAGCGAGCTTTGACAGGAGTGAGCCATCGAACCTCGACAGGAAAATCTCGCGGATGAGCCGCGATGTCGCCCTTCCGCCTTCGCCATCGATGAGCCTTATGTGCGAATGCTTCTTCATAATCATATAACATATCAATATATGTCGTGAAGTCAACTTTGCGGACAGGAATTTGCCTTGGCGCGGACGGCTGAAGACTAAAATTAGCTTGCCAATTAATGCGCAATTCATTGAAACTTTCGAGGGATAATTCCCAATCATCAATTGAGCCTTGCACTCGGCGTTTTCGGGAGCTTTCTGAATCTTCAATCACGCAACTTGATACAAACTCCTCATAATTGGGTTGCTTTTCACTTTTCTCCGCTTATAATATTCATGCTATGTGTAAAATTAGAATGAGATTTTGGAGCCTCTATGAACGTTAAGATATCGGTTTGTCTAATCATCGCGCTTCTGTTCATAGCCTTAACTTCTTTCGCAAATCCCCTGCGCATAAGCAATATCGAGCTTGACCGCGTCGGGGTTCGGCTTCCGGAAGTGACGGAAAAGGACATCATCAACAACCCCGGCCGCTACTTGCTCGACAGTGATGAGCCATTCACCGGCGGCCTCGGCTGGGAAGTATTCTGCCGGCTCGATACCGGCGGCGTCGATATTGTATTCATCATCGATTCCACCGGCTCGATGGGCAGTCATATTGCAGGCGTTCGGGCTAATATCGACGGCCTGATTAGCGCGCTTGAAGACGAGAATTTCGACTATCGCCTCGGCGCAGTCACATACGGCGACGGGCATAATATGTGGGACTTCGACCCCGGAACTCCGGGATACCAGATGACATCGGATGGCGATCTATTCATGAGCGCGGGATACCTCGGCGGGGTGGGGGCATCCGGCGGCGCGGACGGCCCCGAACAGGCACTCATGGCATTCGCCAACGCCATCAACGATTACCAATGGCGTCCGGATGCAATGCACGTCATTATCTTCTTCACGGATGCCGCATACTGCCAGCGCGATGATGCTTGTATGTCCGCCTGCAACCCCGGAGCTGGCACGGGATGCGCATGGTGCACATATAATGGCCCGGAAATATGGCTCGATACCGAAATCGCCGATATGATTGCGGCCAGCGGAGTGGTTGTGTTCACCGCAACGCGAGACCCTGTATATACTTCCACATGTGCGTCTTTCACTCCGCCCGTGCCGTGGACACCATACGGCGGAACCGGCCACACCGGATGGTTCCAGCATTTCGCGCATCTGTCCGGCGGCAATTGGTATAACATGACAACCACGACTTGGGATGTTATCTTCGACGATGTCACCTCGCTGATTCGAGAGTTTGTCAGCGTTCGGGCTACGGTTTTCAACGACTCGCCAGAAGCGATAGACACCATCTATGCGGAACTCATTCCCGGCGCGTGCATCTCGATTCTCTCGGCGAATCCTATGTCATACGGCCCCATCGGCCCGGGCGGTTCGCGCAATTTCTACTGGCGAATCGACTATGACTCGACATGTAGCGGCCCCGACCTCTGCTTCAATGTTGAATTTACGGGCGGGGATTATTTCACCTCGGCAATCGGATGTCTTTATATCGAGAACTGCGCGTGCCCCGGCCCTTTGGCCGAGCTGGTCTGCCCGCCGAATGTCTCCATCTCCGCTTGCGACTATCAGGACATCACGATTAACATAATCGACGAGGGCAACGGCATTGACATGTCGGAGATTGCGCTCGAAGTTGACGGCACAGTTTATCACTTCCCAACGAACATGACTTGGGATGGTAGCCAGCTTAGGTTCATGCCATCGGAGCGCTGGGAGCACGACAGGGTTATCGTCTGGAACCTCATGAACGTCAAGGACACCATCGGTTGCTATCTTCGCGAGGATTTCTGGGGCGCATTTCTCGCCGACAACCAACCTCCCTCCATCACCAATGCCGACCCGCCTGTCGGTTTCGAGTTTTACGATACCATCCAATTCTCTTGGAATCTCTATGATTACCCCGGCGGCATCGACATTTCGAGCATCGTGCTCACCATTGCGGGCAACGATTATACTCCCGGCGACGGCCATTTGCAGTATAGATATTCAGCTTTGCCCACTGCGCCGGACACATTGAAATTCGTCGCTAACACTTTCGACATCGGCCTTATGGCAGGCCAAGCTTTCGATGTCTGCTTATATGTTGCCGATGGCATATTGCCATCTATGGATGGTTGCGATCTTTGCGGGCCGAACGACACGACAATTTGCTATGAATACAGCATCTCGCCCTGCATAGGCCCGGAGGCCTCGATAATCTGCCCGCCTCCAAGCTCACCCGCCGGCCAGACAATCTCCGCGTGTCCATATCAGGGCATCAACATGGAGCTTATCAGCGGGGAATATCCTTTGCTTCTGCCAACTGTCGAACTCGAAGTCGCGGATGTTGATTTCACGCTCGCCGATGACGAGCTTGAATACATCGGCAACGAACTTATCTTCACGCCGCAGAGTCCATGGACGCACGGGCAAGTCGTCTTATACAACCTTCATCGCGCCGACGACACTCGCGGTTGCCTCCTGACAGAAGATGAAGGCTCATCTGTCACGATAGACCTCGAACCACCCCGTGTCCACGATGTTCAACCACAGCCCGGCTTCGAGTTCACGAGCATCATGGAAATTGCCATGTGGATAGAGGACGTGCCGGCAGGCATCAACTATGAGAACATCGTGATGACGGTTGACGGCGTGGAATACACCATCGGCGACGGCTTTTTGTCTTACGAAGGCAGTCGCGAGGCGGGAATCGCCACGATTAGCGGGCTTCCCAGCGATTTCGGCATAGCACGTGGAGACACTTTCGATGTGTGTATCAGCGTTGAGGACATGGTTCTCCCGAACGACGGAATCTGCGAGCTTTGCGGCCCAAACAGCACCACCTATTGCTTCAGCTATATGTTCTATCCCGAGACATCCTGCGAGAGATTCCCGAACCCGTTCACGCCGGACGGCGACGGAATCAACGACTACGCGCAGTTCGTATATCCCGAGATGTATCGCCTCGACGGGACTATCTATATATACAACACCCGCAATGTCAAGGTGAGGGAAATTCACGTCAACTATGGCCCGGGGGCGTTCGAGATGGCGCGCTGGGACGGCACAGACCGTTTCGGGAAACTCATGCCGATGGGACTTTACATGTATGTGATAATGACCGAGAACATCGTCGTTTGCGAGGGAACGGTCACCTTGGTGCGCTAACTCGCCTTATCTGTAATAATCATTGGTTAGCAACTATAGTCGCTTCCGGAGCGCGAGAATGCGGCGAAAATCCCGCCATCCGAGGGACTTTGGCGTGCGGTTAGCTCGGAAGCAAGAATAAGCCCTTGCGCGGTGGAAAACGATTAGTTATATTTGGGATATAAAGGGAATAGAGATGAAGAAATGAGTAATCTACAACAGCCAGCTTTAGGAGGGCTGATGAATACACTCTACTATGGAGACAACCTCGATATAATGCGGGAGTTTATTGGAGATGAAACCGTTGATTTGATCTACCTTGACCCTCCCTTTAATTCAAACAGAGCCTATAGCCAAATTTTCAGGGACGAAAAAGGCAATTACCCGCCATCTCAAATTAAAGCCTTCGATGACACATGGAGATGGGGCGAAGAGAGCGAAATTATTTTAGATGAGCTAAGAAGCCCCAAATATCCACCCCAGCTTATTCAAACCTTGGAAGGCTTCAAGAAGATATTGGATAATTCAGACTTGATGGCCTATTTAACAATGATGACGATACGCCTTTTCGAGATGAAACGCGTTATGAAAGACACTGCCAGCATATATCTGCACTGCGACCCTACAGCGAGCCACTATCTCAAGGTTGTTATGGATCAGGTGTTTGGAGTAAAAAACTTTCGGAGCGAGATTATCTGGTCCCTTGAAACAGTTTCGGGTTATAAATCCCAAGCAAATAAGTGGATTAGATGCCATGATACAATACTCTATTATTTGAAAACAGATAAATTCACTTTCAACAAAGAGTATTTACCTCACAAAGAAGAATATATAGCGCGATTTAAGAAAAAAGACAAAGATGGCAGGCTTTACCGTGACGACAGGCCGGGAAAGAGAAAGCAGTATCTTGACGAAACACCCGGAAGAATGCTTGGCGATGTTTGGAACGATATTATGTCTTTTCAACAGGCCTCTACACTTGAAGAGCGTCTCGGATACCCAACCCAAAAGCCGGAAGCGCTTCTCGAACGCATAATAAAGGCCTCTTCCAATGAGGGCGACCTTGTCCTCGACCCGTTCTGCGGTTCGGGCACGACCGCCACCGTCGCGCACAAACTCAATCGCCTCTACACGAGCATGGACCTGTCCGAGCAATACGTCGAAGCCGCAAGACAGCGGATCGCCGAGGCCGAGGGGCTGCCCATCGAGGGCGAGAGCGACTGGACCGAGCACGCCGAGGACGAACTGCGCTGGCTCTACAGCGAGAACAAGGCCCCGTTCAAACAGTTGAAAGCAAGTCCGATGCTGCTTGCGCTGTTCACCAGCAAGCTGAACGATCGCCTGCGAAGGAGCGTCCCCTATACACCGCAGGAAGTCCTCGGCCAACTCCGCAAGATGGAGCGATTCTGCAAGCTGAACGCTCAGCTTTCCGACCGCGTCAACTCGATATAGGCTGCCGTCGTCAATGCGTAAGACCCTTCTGTCACCGGCCATTGCGTTCGCCGTATCAGCGGCCCTGCTCAGCGTCATCCAGGCGCCGCACGATGCGTGGTTTCTGGCGCCGGTGGCGATGGTCCCGTTCGCACTGGCGTGCCGGCCCGAGGTCCGGGCGCGGACGCTGGCTCTTCTGGCGTGGCTGGTCGGCACGGCGTACTGGCTGGCGAACATCTACTGGATCGCACCGATCACCATCCCCGGCTGGCTGGCGATGGGCGCGTACGTGGCCGTGCTCTGGCCCCTGCTGGCCCTGGCGATTCGCTGGGCACGGATGCGAAGCATCCCGATGACGTTGGCACTGCCCATCCTCGTTGTCGGCGCCGAGCGGCTCCAGGGCTTCCCCCTGGGCGGCTTCTACTGGCGGCTGCTCGGTCACAGCCAATACGCCAACCTCACGCTGATCCAGATCTCCGATCTCTTCGGCGTCGCGGGCGTCTCGTTCCTCGTCGCGGCCGTCAACGGCGTGGCGGTGGACTGGATCCAATGGTGGATTTCAACTCGTAGGGTGTGCATTGCACACCAGCTCGACAACGTGGCCAAAGAAAAGGTGTGCGGTGCACACCCTACGAGGGTCATCTCGACAGTGGCGACGGTGCTGGCGGTGGCAGCCACCGTCGGCTACGGACGCTGGCGATTGGCGCAGGCCCCTGCATACGCAACGGACGGTCCGCTGGTGGCGGCGCTGCAGTCGAACGTGCCGCAATCGGTCAAGCGGAGCTTCAGCGTCAGCGATCGACTGTTCGACGATCTGATGGCCAAGAGCCGGGCAGCGGCGCAGGCCGGCGCCGAGCTGATCGTCTGGCCCGAGACGATGGTCCAGGCCTTCCTCCAGCCGGAGCTATGGCCCTACCTCGCGCCGGCGCCCGAGGAGGACATGGCCTTCCACAAAGCCCTGATCGATCACGCCAGGGACACCGCCTACCTGCTGGTCGGCGCCTACGGCGGCGAGGTCATGAAGGACCCCCAAGGCGAGCCGTTCCTGGGCCAATACAACTCCGCCTATCTTTATCGGCCCGACGGGACGCGGGACCCACAGCGATACGACAAGATCCATCTGGTCCTGTTCGGCGAGTACATCCCCTTCCGACGCAGCTTCAACTGGCTCTACCAGCAGCTCAAACGTTTCGCCCCCGAGCAGTACAACTACGATTACTCGCTCGAACACGGCACGCGCTATACGATCTACGAAATGGCTGTGCCGATCCCCGGCGGCGACCCGAACGCCCCGCCGCGAACGTCCGAATCGACGTATCGGTTCGGCACGATCATCTGTTATGAGGACGCAATTCCGTACATCGCCCGGAATTTCGCCCTCGACGCGAAGGGCCGAAAACGGGTCGATTGGCTGGTCAACATCAGCAACGACGGCTGGTTCGTCCGCTTCCTGGACGACCCGCCCCGCGTGATTCCGAGCACGGAACTGCCTCAGCACGCCGCGATTTGCGTGTTTCGAGCGGTGGAGAACCGCCTTCCCATCCTGCGCAGCGTCAACACCGGCATCAGTTGCCTGATCGACTCGTCCGGCCGCATCCACAACGAGCCCATCGCCGCCGGCGAAGGGTTCCCCGCCGAGGCGATGCAGCGGACCGGAATGTCCGGATGGTTCCTCGACAGAATGCCGATAGACAGCAGGGTGACGTTCTACAGCCGGCATGGCCAGTGGTTGGACACCGCCTGTGCCGTCGCGTTCGTCGCCGTCCTGGTCGGGCCCGCCTTCCTGGGACTGGCCCGACGAAGGGCCAGGAAGTCGGCCTGACCCCAGAGGAACGATCCAGGCTTTCAGGGTTCTCGATATGCAGCACGCACGCGTGTCATGGCGGATCATCGCGGTCGCTTGCCTTTTTGCGGCCGTCTGTGGGTGCCAGCCGGCGAACCAAACGCCAACGGCGCCGGAGTTCGTTTCGCCCCCGTTCCAGCCTATCCCTGGCGACCCGCCCACGGTGGCCCGCCAGATCGTCTTCGACGCCCTGGGCCATCCCGACCCACGGATTCGGTCCAACGCGATCGAGGTGATCGCCACGACCGGAGAAGCGCGGATGATGCCGAGGGCCCAGAGGCTGCTTCAGGACCCGGCGGTGCCCGTTCGCTTTCTGGCGGCCCTGGCGGTGGGCGACCTCCAGTACAATCTGGCCAAAGACGACGTCGGTGCCCTGCTGAACGATCAGGACCAGAACGTCCGACTGGCCGGCGCCTATGCCCTGATGAAGCTGGGCCAGCCGGCGTATTTCCAGGTGATCCGCGACGCGGTCGCCCGCGAGGACCAGACCGTCCGGGCCAATGCCGCCCTGCTGCTCGGCAAGAGCGGCCAGCAGGAGGCCCTGCGTTACCTCTACTGGACGTTGCAGCGAAAGGACTCGGCCGACAAGGTGCTGCTCCAGGCGGTCGAATCGATCGCCATGCTCCGCGACGCGCGGATCTACCCCAAGCTCTGGACGCAGTTGATCAGCGCCTATGCCGACGATCGGATCGTGGGCATCCGCGGGATGGGCGCCCTGGGCACCGAGGAGGCCAGGAACGCGATCGTCACGCTGCTCGACGACGCCGTGCTCGAGGTGCGCTTGGCGGCAGCCGCTCAACTCGCCAAGCTCGGCCAGACCATCGGCGAGCGCGAGGTCCAGGCCGTCATCAGCAAGAACCTCCTGGCCAACATGGACCCGACCAGCGCCGAGCGCGTCCGCGTCTGGACCGCCCTGGCCATCGGCGAGATCGCCACACCCGGCCTGCTGCGATACCTGCCCGACATGCTCCAGGACCAGTCCAACACGGTCCGACTGGCCGCCGCCAAGGGCGTCCTGCTCGTCGAGCGCCGCCGCCCGCCGGCCTCTCAGTAGCCTCGGCCGTTCGTTCCGCACGTCACGTCCGGCCGCTCACGGCCCAGATGCCGGCCATCCCCAATCCGCCTGTGGCGGATGAGGCTGCCACCCTCCTGAACGCCCACGGTCGGCCTGCATACGATTCGAACTTGCGTTCGGCAGCGCCATGCGCCACAATGGCGGCCCTGAGGAGTCTTTCCAATCCGGCACTGGAGGTACACGACCATGACGCAAGTGGCAACCATGCTCCTGATCCAGATCTCGGCCGTCTCCGCCACGGTGCTGAACCTGCCGACCGTCAATCTGCCCCTGCCCACCTTGGGCAGCGACGTGCGAGTGACCGACCTGCGATGCGAATACCTCTGCGACCCGCTCGGCATCGACGTGACACAGCCGCGTCTGAGCTGGAAACTCCAGTCGCCGTGGCGAGGCCGGAAGCAGACCGCCTACCAGGTCCTCGTCGCCAGCAGTGAAGAGCTGCTCAGAGACAATCGCGCCGATCTGTGGAACACGGGCAAGGTGACATCGGACCAGTCGATCCAGGTCGCCTATGCCGGCCGGCCGCTCGCGTCGCGGATGCGGTGCTTCTGGAAGGTCCGCGTCTGGGACGGGGACGACAAGCCCAGCCCGTTCAGCGCCGTCGCGACGTGGGAGATGGGCCTGCTCGAACCCGACGACTGGCAGGGCAAATGGATCACCGCGCCGGACACGGACGACCAGGGCATGCCGCCGGCGCCGATCTTCCGCAAGACGTTCGTTCTGTCCAAGCCGATCCGACAGGCACGGCTCTATCTCTGCGGGCTCGGCTACTACGAAGCGCATCTGAACGGCCGCAAGGTGGGCGACCACGTCCTCGACCCGGCGTTCACACGCTACGACCGGCGCGCGCTCTATGTCACCTACGATGTCACCGAGCATCTCAGGAGCGAGTTCAACGCCATCGCGGTCGTCCTGGGCAACGGGTGGTATGACATGGACGCCGAAGCGGCGTGGAATTTCAACAAGGCGCCCTGGCGGGCGAGACCTACGCTGCGGTGCCAGCTCGAAGTGACGTTCAGGGACGGAACCACGCGAACGATTGCCAGCGATGGGACGTGGCGGGTCGCGCCGAGCCCGATCACGTTCAACTGCATTCGACAGGGGGAAACCTACGACGCCCGGCGTGAGATTCCCGGCTGGAACACCGCCGGCATCAGCGACGCGAACTGGTCGCTGGCAAGAGTCGGCCCCGGTCCGAAGGGCACGCTCAGCGCCCAGATGATGCCGCCAATTCAGGTCATCGGCACGCTCAGGCCGGTGAAGATCGCCGAGCCGAAACCCGGCGTGTACGTCTTCGACCTCGGGCAGAACATCGCCGGCTGGGCCCGGCTGAAGGTCTCCGGTTCGGCCGGGATAAAGGTGGTGATGCAGTACGCCGAGCGCCTCGCCGACGACGGGACCATCGACCAGAAGGACATCGCCGTCCACACCAGAAGCACCCCGTTCCAGACCGACACCTACATCCTCAAGGGCGAAGGCACGGAAACATGGGAGCCGCGATTCGTCTATCACGGCTTCCAGTACGTCCAAGTGACCGGCCTGCCCGGCAAGCCCGACGCGGACACGATTCAGGGCCGCATCGTCCACACCGCGCTCGACCGGGCGGGCGTCTTCGAGTGCTCCAACGACCTGTTCAACAAGATCCAACGCTGCACGCTCTGGGCCTACGTCGGCAACTTCCACGGCTACCCCACCGATTGTCCCCATCGCGAGAAGAACGGCTGGACGGGCGACGCCCACCTGGCAGCCGAGCTTGGGCTCTACAACTTCGATGCGGCGGCGGCCTACACGAAGTGGATGACCGATTTCAAAGACGAGCAGCGCGACAGTGGCGAGCTGCCCGGCATCGTCCCGACCGCCGGCTGGGGCTACGCATGGGGCAACGGACCCGCCTGGGACAGCGCATATCTGCTGATCCCCTGGTACATGTACCAGTACCGCGACGACACGCGAATCCTCGCCGAGCACTACGAGCGGTTCAAACGGTATGTGGACTATCTGACCAGCAAGGCCGACAACGGCATCGTGTCGATCGGCCTGGGCGACTGGGTGCCCGCCAAAACGGAGACACCCGCCAAGGTCACCTCCACCGGCTACTACTACCGCGATGCGCTGATTGTCTCGAAGGTCGCGGCGATGCTGGGCAAGACCGACGACGCCCGCCACTACGCCGATCTGGCGATGCGCATCCGCGATGCCTTCAACCGGGCGTTCTTTGACCCGAAGACCGGTCTCTACGCCGGTGGCACGCAGACCGCGATGAGCTGCGCCCTCTACCACGGGCTCGTCCACCCCGCCGAGCGACAGCGGGTCGTCGACAAGCTCGTCGAGAGGATCGAACAGAATGGCAACCATCTCGATGCGGGCATCCTCGGCACCAAGTACCTGATCGACGCGCTGACCGCCAACGGACGGGCCGACGTGGTCTACAAGATGGCGACGAAGACGACCTATCCAAGCTGGGGCCACTGGATCGAGCAGGGCGCGACCACGCTCTGGGAGAAGTGGGACGGCAGCGAGTCGCGCAATCACATCATGTTCGGGCACATCAGCGCCTGGTTCTATCAGGCCCTGGCGGGGATCAACCTCAGTCCCGACGCGGTCGGATTCAAGCACATCGTCATCAAGCCGCAACTGCTCGGCGATGTCACCTGGGTGCGCGCCGAGCACGAATCGATGTACGGCACGATCAAGAGCGCCTGGGACATCAAAGACAGCTACTTCACGCTGAAGGTCGCCATCCCGGTCAACACCTCCGCAACCGTGTACATCCCCAGCGACAGCGAGACGTTCGCCAAGGAAGGCCCCAGCTATATCCACACAGGCGACCACGTGCGATTCTCGCGCCTGGAGGACGGCTGCGTCGTCTTCGATGTCGAATCGGGAGCGTACGAATTCAAATCCAGGCTACCGCGTTAAGAACGATCGAGAGGAACAGACAATGAGAGGAACGCTTCTGTCCATGGCCCTGTTCGCAGTCGGCCACTTGACCTGTACCGCCTATGCGACGGCGCCGCCGAACGACCGTGCCGCCTTGGGCATCAACCTGGGCGGCGTAACGTACTGGTCGTCGGAGATTGTCTTCGTCGATCTGTTCAAGCACTCGCAGACCTTCAAGAGCCAGGCGCCGGGCAAAAGCTACGCCCAAGGCGGCCCGCTCGATCTGACCGAAGACGGCTACGTCCGCTCGCTGGCCACCGGCGGCCAGTTCGCCGACTCGATCATCCTGAGCCGGCCCACGCTGGGCTATCCCGAGGGCATCTACACTTGCCTGTACGATGGCCAGGGCAAGATCGCATTCGCCTATGGCGTCGAGACGGTTGAGGACCGCCCAGACCGGATTCTCATCCGCGTCAAGGCGGAACAGAACCTGCTGACGCTACGCGTGGTCGAAACCGATCCGAGCGACCCGATCCGCAACATCCGCGTGATCCTGCCCGGCTTCGAGCAGACGTACGACGAACAGCCCTTCCATCCGGACTTCCTCAAACGCTGGGAACGATTCAGCACACTGCGTTTCATGGACTTCCAACGCACCAACAACTCGAAACAGACCCACTGGTCCGACCGCGCGACGCCCGCGTTCCAGACGCAGGGCGATGACGCCGGCGTCGCGCTGGAATACATGATCCGCCTGAGCAACGCGCTCGGCGCCGATCCGTGGTTCTGCATGCCGCACATGGCGAGCGACGACTATGTGCGGAGCTTCGCCAAGATGGTCAATGCCGGGCTCGATCCCGGCCTGAAGATCTACGTCGAATACTCGAACGAATGCTGGAATGGCATCTTCGCCCAGGCCCGCTACTGCCGCGACAGGGGCAAGGAACTGGGCCTCAGCAACAACGACTACCAGGCCCAACTGCGCTACTATTCGAAGCGCTCCGTCGAGATCTTCCGCATCTGGGAAGAGGTCTTCGGCGGCGCCGACCGCCT
>OMKS01000775.1_pt1 | contig 29527 bp, 29 predicted proteins | sample 1674721 | NCBI WGS metagenome assembly OMKS01 (sample SAMN06264996, study PRJEB25208) | sediment metagenome | isolation source: hot spring sediment | place: USA: California | collected 2014-09-02 | reverse complement strand
GGGATGGCACAACCGGGGAAATTATCATCCCCGGGCCGCTCTGATACCCCTCGGAGAATACTCGTGCTTCACCGCTGCCTAAAATAGCTTGACATTGATCACCCTTTGGCGTACGTTTTATCGTACGCAAAGGAGATTGAATATGCCTACCTTAACTACTACAGAAGCAAGAAAACGATTATATAGCCTTGTAGATGAGGTCAAAAAGTCACATGAGCCCATTCAGATTGTTGGGAAAAGGAGTTCAGCAGTCCTAATCTCTGAAGAGGACTGGCGAGCAATCCAAGAGACCTTGTTCCTCACATCGATACCTGGAATGCGTGAATCGATCCAGGAAGGACTTCGGACTTCTGTTGAGGAGTGCGATGAGGACATAGACTGGTGACTTGGAAAGTAGTCTTTACCAAAAAAGCGAAGAAAGACGCCATGAAAATTGCACATTCCGGCTTGAAACCTCAGGCAGAGCATCTGATCAAGATTCTCAAGGAAGACCCCTATCAGACTCCACCGCCATATGAGAAACTCCTGGGGGATCTATCTGGAGCTTGTTCCAGAAGGATAAATATCCAGCACCGTCTAGTTTATCAAATACTGGATGACATCAAGACTGTGAAAGTCATCCGCATGTGGACACATTACGAATAGCAGATTATGCATGCGATCACTCCACCGGACGCAGCACGGAGTTAGGCCTCAGACCAATGCATCGGTATGTTCATCGAAAAGGGGACACACGGTGATTCGCGCTCTACTTTTTTCAGCCTTGGTGCTGCTGTCTGGCTGCGTAAGCTACTCGGAGATGCAGAGCCGAGTTCCGGCTCTTGAGTTCGACAGTGCGAAGGCGCCGGACGTTTACGCGGGATGCGTCGCTCCCAAACTCATGGAGATTTGGCCAGGGCTGGTAACGATAATTCCGGACGGGCAGAGCACGGTCGTCACCGTCGCTAGTCCAGGTGGCGATGCCATAACGGCCACCCTGACTATTGAGCCTATCGCAACAGGAAGTCACGTTCTCTTGCGTGAGATGCCGCATATCAACGTCGGCAGCGCCTTCAAGCGCGCCCAGACGGCTGTGCACTCCTGCAAGTAAACTGCGGCAGGGACCGGTACAGGCCTAATCAGGTATCCGGGGATCTCAGCCCCCCAGCCCCCACACCCCCCTCGTGCGGATCCGCAAAGGGGGGATCAGGTCTTCTTGGCTGATGCACTGATAAAGGTTGCAGGAATGTAAATTTTTTCTTGACATCACTCTCATAAAGTCTGAAAAAGAAAAATTGATAATAAAGAAACACAGTTAAAAAACTACGAAAAAATCTCTAAAGCACAAATGGCGGCTCGAAAACAACACCGGAGCCAGAAGTTGTGAATTCAAGCGACGCCCGTCACCAGAAATCATCCAGGGGCCTCTCAAATGCTTGTCCGTCCCCTTGTAATATGTGTCTGCAGATCATTGCAATGATAGTCTCATGACCGAATGGCGATTAAAGGAAAGGCCATTCGCGGCGCTGATGGTCAGAAATCGAGAGGGCTTTTCGATTCCCGGGGAAATAGGGCATAATGAAATCGAGTCACCTGTTACTCCTTGATCTTATTGTGGGGACAACTCGGCCTTGGTGGGAAAAACGTTCAACTTTACAGGCGATACGGCTTGACAAAAGACGAAATCGCTTTCATCGAATCAAAGATCAGCCCCATGGAGGGGGGAAGTGAATAACGAAAAAGCGTTGGCTGTATTTGAGAATTTTAAAATCCGAAGGATATACGATGAGAAGTTGGAAACCTGGTATTTTTCGGTGGTGGACATCATTGCGGCGTTGATCCAGCAACCGGAGTACCAGACCGCACGGAAATATTGGAATAAACTGAAGGAACGGCTCAAGAAAGAGGGCAGTCAGTCGGTGACAAATTGTCACCAACTGAAACTGGAGGCTTCGGATGGAAAACGATATGCGACAGATGTTGCTGATCCTCGCACACTTCTGCGAATAATCCAGTCGGTTCCCAGCCCAAAGGCGGAGCCGATCAAACTCTGGTTGGCAAAGGTCGGCTATGAGCGTATTCAGAACCTGCGTGACCACATGAGCGAGGCGGAACTGATTTTCACGGCGCTGGCGGAGCTTTCCACCCGGCAGATCGCCGAGAGTGTGGAGGCGACGGGCATGGGCGAGAATGCGGCGTCGGGTAAAAAGGGGGGCCGCATCGCGAAACGCGCGCGGCGGGAACTGGAGAGCAAAACCGGCAAAAGCGTGGTCACCGGAGAAAACTTTCTGCCGCCGCGGAAGAAGAATCCACAGATTGCGCAGAAGAACACAGATGAAGACCCCGATGGTTGCGAGGGCGAACCTCAAAGGACCTCTCAGAACAATCCGGGTTTACCCTCCCCCCGCGTTGACTCTTGAGATTCCGGAGCCTGAGCCCCCTCCCGTCCCTCCAAAAGAGACGGCCAAAGGGATGGTGATCGAAGGCTTGATCTATTGGTATGAAACATACCTGTCGCTTTTGAAGGAAGCCTTCCGGCAAGCCGAAGCGGATAAGGCGGTGATAAGGGAGTGGTGTTTATTGGATCATTGCGGTGAAACCGAATGAGCCAATGTTTTTGAAAGGAAAACAATTTCAATTAATTAGAAATTCAAATGCAGTGGGTGCAGACTGGCGTTGCATCGGAAAGCTATAAACAGGATGACACAATATGACAGCTGATAAGGAAATCATCGTTCTCACAGAGACCGTGCGCGTCCAGCAGATCCAGCGGGATGATTACATCTCATTGACGGATATAGCCAAATACAGGAATGCCGAAGATCCTCGTTTTGTCATCCAGAACTGGATGCGCACCCGCTTTACGGTAGAGTTTTTAGGGATATGGGAACAACTAAACAATCCTAATTTTAACCGTGTCGATTTCGAGGCGGTTAAAAATGAGTCCGGCAGCAATGCATTTGTTATGACGCCAACCAAATGGGTATCCTTGACCGGCGCCATAGGCATTGTTTCCAGATCCGGCCGCTACGGGGGGACCTACGCCCATAAAGACATTGCTTTTGAGTTCGCCTCATGGGTATCCGTCGAGTTCAAGCTCTAACTCATCAAGGAGTTCCAACGGCTGAAAGATGCTGAATTTCAGAAACTTGGCTGGGATATTCGTCGTAACCTCACCAAAATTAACTACCGGATTCACACCGACGCCATCAAGGCAAACCTGATCCCAGATGAGCTGACCCCCCAGCAGATCAATTTCATCTATGCCAGCGAAGCGGACCTGTTGAATATGGCCCTGTTCGGGAAGACAGCAAAGCAGTGGCAGGATGAAAATCCAGATAAGAAAGGCAACATCCGGGACGAAGCCAATGTCTCTCAACTTGTCTGTCTGGCCAACCTCGAAACTTTAAACGCTCATTTCATTCATCAGGCTCTACAGCAGTCGGAACGAATAAAATTATTGAACCAGGCGGCAATCCACCAGATGAAACTCTTGCTTGTGGACAGAACCGTGAAGCAATTGGAAGAAAAAAACGATGAATAGCCTCAAAATCCACTGCCTAAACAATGAAAAAGCCCTGGCTGTTTTCGAGAACTTCAAAATCCGCCGGACCTACGACGAGAAGAAGGAAGGAAGTCAAACGGTGACAAATTGTCACCGGTTGAAAATGGTGGCTGCACACGGACATGAAAAACGGGAGACGATACATGGATAAGGAAAAAGCGCGTGTTGCCTTCGAGAAACATGCCATCCGGCGATACTTCGACGAAGCGGAGGAGACCTTGCATTTCTCTGTGGTGGATGTAGTGGCGGCGCTGACGGACAGCGCGAATCCTGCGGTCTACTGGCGCGTGCTGAAGAAACGGCTGAAAGACGAAGGCGCGGATGAAACCGTTACAGAATGTAACGCTTTGAAAATGCCCTCCGCCGACGGTAAAATGCGCTTGACAGACATGGCAGACACGGAAACGCTGCTCCGCCTGATTCAGTCCATACCCTCTCCCTAGGCAGAACCCTTCAAACAATGGCTGGCCAAAGTGGACTACGAGCGGATTCAGGACATGAGTGACCTCGCCCGCTTCCTCGACCGCGACCGCGATAACTGGCGGCAGCACGGACATAGCGAGAAGTGGATTCAGCAGCGGATGATGGGGCAGGAGACGCACAACAACCTCACCGATTACTGGAAGGATCATGAGGTGCACCGGATGCTGCGCATCAACGGCGTCAGAAATCCGAAAGGCGAATGGTTCAGCTGCACAGTTGACCAGATGAATGCGGCGGCTATCGCCGTGCGCACGGGCCAGCTGAACGAGGAAAACCGGTCGCTTGATTTCAAGATGCGTCCCGAGCAGGAAACGGCGGTTGAGAAGACGGCGGTCTACTTCAAGAGTTTCCGAAAGGAAGACCTCGACAAGCCGCCGCATTTCCTCTGGAACGCCAAGATGCGCTTCGGCAAGACATTTGCTGCCCACCAACAGGTGAAGAGTCGCGCGTAAGCGACTTTCCACCATCGGAAAGGAGCTTCGCCAGACATCCAGCCTTCCCGGTGTCAGAGCGGTCCGACAACTTCTTCTCTTGAAAAAACGGTTTTAAAGGAAGCAATGTTAGAGGGATAAATGTACATCACTTTTTTTTCAATAATTTCATGGTCTAGAGATCGAAATCGCCCGGAACGAATTTAAAGAAACCAGAGGGGCAAACAAACCGTAAATCCAGATAAGGGTTCACACAAAGAGCGTTAGTCGATGAATGAGGAACCCGAGTCTTCGGTAGCGATAGTCCACCCGGGATACGCGAATTCGGCTCAATGACTAGCTTTGGTAATATTCTTTTGAATTTGGAATCCCTACAAGGAACACACCCTACCTTTCAGCATTTGCAAGCCTGTTCCTCTAGCCTGCTGTCTTGTTATTCATCTTGAAAGGACATACTCCGTCTGCTGTGGCTTTGAGACTAATACAGCCAGATCCCTGCCGAAAAGTGATGAAACCGAATACTTGGATTAATATTTCGTTCTTGCCATTGTCACTCGATTCGTTTTCTCGCTGCCTGACAAGTAGACATCAGGGGACATTCATCACAATGAGGCCTATTTGTCCGACATGTAGTGGCGGCAAGGTCAAGGATTGCCCAGTTCAACTTCCTTGCCTCTTTGCACTGTACAACCTCCAAGGCCAGCTTCTGTAAGTATGGATCATAACGAATATCCGCAAGATGCCGTGGACCAAACACACGCTCCAGCACCCTTGCCATGTTGGCATCGAGCAATGGTTGTGCCTCGCCATGGCAAAACAGGAGAACAGCGTTCGCAATGTACTGGCCGATGCCAGGCAATTCTTCGATTGCCTCGCGGTTTTTGGGAAACCGCCCGTTTCTCTTGGCCATCGCCCGGGCCAATGCTTGGATCGAAGTGGCCCTACGCCGCCATAGTCCTATCGGCCGAAGATAGCCTTGAAGGCGCACTACGCTCACGGCACCGAGCTTCTTCCATGATGGAAATTCCTCGATGAACTTTGGGAAGAAGTCCGCCACAGTTTCCGCACGCGTTCTCTGCAACAATACTTCGGCAACGATATATTGGTAATTGCTGGCAGATACTTTGCGCCATGGGAACTTCCGCCCGTTCTCCTGAAACCAGCCAAGTAAACCCCGTCTAAATCCCGCAAGAGTTCGAGGTGCAGGGAGCCCGTGGCTTTCCTGATCTCGCCGCTTGGCTGAATGCACACCTCTTCCTGGCACTGTTCACTCCATTGCGTTAATGTCTCTCCAAGAGGAATACCCGTCCCTCCCGCTCTTCTGCCAAGCCCAAGCGCTCAAGCTGGCGGACCAAGTTTCCTATTGGGAGTTTCGAGGTGTCGAGGCCCTCGGCACGGCATAGTTCGTCCCGTGTGGCGTTGCCGAGCTCCAGGAGTTTGGACCACACAAGGTGTAGAGGGTAATTCATGGTGCGTAGGATCATGTGTGGGTAATGGCGGTTATCCAGGAAGGTCTGGAAACGCTCCAGATTGGCGATGTCTCCCTCCTTGCCCTCGCAACCGAGCAACTGCACGATGCCCTTGACCCGGTCCGCGTCCCGGCCATTGCCATGTACGATCTTGGTAGCCATCGAGGCCGATATATCGCCCGGGAAATCCGTCGGGTACTGGGAAGACAAGATTGTGCCAACACCGTATGCACGGCACTCGCGCACGAGGCTTAGCATGTAATCCGACGTGAGAACCCGATGTCCTTCGTCGAAAACCAAAAACTGCCGGATGGTTCCAGAATGAGGCTGGGCATTGTAGTACGCGTGGGAAGACAAAACGACCAGCTGGGCGAGGGTATTCTTGATCTCGTCGCTGGGAATCTGACTTAGGTCCAGTACGACCGCGCGGTTGACGAGGCCATGGAAAGACTGTGCCCGAAATTCCGAACGAAAGAGCCCCAGAGTGAACAGGGGATCAAGACGATTATAGGCCGCACCGTTGTCATGCTGTAGAGTGTCCCCTACATTCGAGAAATCAGGGAAACGAAGATCGTCGTTGAATGGAGTGGAGCCCGTCGTGGGAATCCCGGCAGCGGTAAAGGCAGCTACGATAGCATTCTTAACGGCGGCTTGCTGCTGTGCGCCGAGGCCATACGTCTTCTTGAGAACAGAAGAGACTCCTGCAATGTACTGTGCACACTGCACAAAAAGGTCGCCGGTGACCGGATGTCGAACAGGATAGGGAATTAGCGGGTTGAGGGGCAGCCCGTCAAACGCGACGAATACCCTATCGAGTCCCGCCTTCTCGCAGAACGGGCCATCGCTGGCGAAATCATTCTTCATGTCAAGAACGAGAACGTTCTTCCCTTGCTCGCGAAGTTGGCAGATCAGGTACTTCAGCAGCTGAGTCTTCCCGGTGCCGGAGGAGCCCGTTACCATGACGTTCATGTTGTCCAGCGGATCAACCGGTGATTGCGGGTCGAAGTACACCGCGCTTCGAGCATCGTTAACACCTATGAATATTCTTTCAAGTGGAGCTCCCGCTTCCCCTCGCCCTGATTCCACCATCGCATGTTGTTCTTCGGGAGAAATGTCGTTGGGGACAGGTTCCTCAACCGGTTCCTCAGTCCGTGGAGTCACTTCTTGCGCCGTCCCTTCGCCTCCAGTCGGAATAACAGGAGGCACTGACAGTGGGGGCTCCGGTGGCGAGGTGACAGGCAGTGACGAATCTCCCGGGGCTTCAAACAAGTCACAAAGCACTTGCCGTATGCTCTCCACCTGGAGCGTCTCCGATATTCCAGGCCAATCGCCCTTGGTCAGCCGCACCCACAGACCCTCTTCCAGCACGACGTGCTCGGCGACCCCTGGGAGTGCACCCTCGGTCGAAACAAGCAGCCCCCCATGATGTGCGTCGGAATACTCGTAGTTGCCAGCGAGGATAGCGTCATAGACAACCTTTTCCTTGTCGACCCAATCCTCGATTTCACTAGGTGTGCTCGGGCTCGTGATACGCAGGCCAAAAGTCAGGATGTCCAGGAGGGCCAGACGCTCAGGCATTGCTCCTTGGCGAAGGCTGGCCAAGACGAGCTTCTTGAATTCGTCACCGGTTGCCCTTGCCTGCGACAAGGCCGCGTGAGCGCGCGCTATTCCGAATGCCCCGGAAACCAGCTTGGACTCCACGCCGCACGCAGATATGCGCAGGTGACCAGACTCGAGAATGGGCAACACCAGTTGGACTCCGAGAAGGTCCGTTCGCTTGCCGTCTCCCGAACCTTTCTTCCCAAAAAAGGATGAGAACGAGTCCACGGGCACGAGAAATCCAATGGTTCTGGTAGAGCATTGAAGGGGTGCTTTGCCATCGTTTGTCGTGCCTACCAGCAACCGGACCGCACCGATGAGGCCAATGATACCCAGCGCATGACGCCCGGACCTGAGGGCCTCGCCACCGATAGCTATCCCAATCCTGCCAAGCTCTACGATGAAGCCGCCTGCAATATCGTCCCGGCCGAAGAAACCGTTGACGGCTACCTGGAAACCCTTGGGGATAGTGGACAACACGAAGTAGGAGCTTTCCCGGCCCGTCACGTCCAGCTTGTAGTCCCACAGTGCTCGTTCCTGGAAAGCCTTGTCTACACCATCTCGGACGTACTTGACGAGAATTGCAGGATCAATTGAGTAACCCGGTATCACTACCCATGGCGCGCTGAGTTTCTGGGGAAGGGAAACGTCATAGACCATTGCAACCGGGTCCCCGAGAATGGCACCGAGCTGTCCCGTCACGTTGGTGAAGGCCCCACCAATGTTGTCGGGTCCGTCGCACGGACCATCGTACTCGTAGGTGATGCTCTTCGGTACTAGGGTGTTCCCCTCGGTAACCCACCCCAACCGCTTGCTGAAGACGGCTTCTCTGCCATGACCACGGGGGAGCTGGTAGCGAGTTGCGCCGGTTCTAAAAGAAAGGTCGCTTGCAGGGGGTAACATGTAGATGTCTGGATGGCCCTCGCGCAGGCACTCCTCGTCATTCTCAAAGCGGTAGACGTAAAGTGGCGGATCTGTCCACCGGGCATCGCCTTTGTCGTCAAGCGGTTCCTCGAAATACAACCGAACGCCGCCGGGCAGTTGTTGACCATGGTCCGTCGGCCCGTCCTCCGCGTGAATGTGACCATCGACAGTCCTAACGATATCGCTTCCCGCGTACCCTCGCCGGACTCGAATTCCAATTGAACGCCGCGAGGGGAAGGCCCGTAGGTAGTTAGAGAGGCATGTAACAGCCAAGGTGTTGTTGCCGCCAGTGGCAGCCATTATTGACAATCCCAGGTTTAGCCGAAGCGCCTGCGCCACCCCTGCGAGGCTTCCGATATCTTCCCTGGCCGCCAGATCCGGGGTGCTGATTTTCAGGGCAAGGTGCCAACCGGGATCGGAGGTGACCGTCACGTATGCCGGTTCGATCAGCCTGTCGTCGGCCGACATCCCGAGAGTCCACCTGAAGCCCTGCACGTTGGCAAGCAAGGAGGAGAGATGCCTGAAAGCTCCCTCTTTGTCATGCAGCAGTCGAAACGCCCGTGAAAAGAGGGCCGCTTGCACCATGAATCGCCTTGCCAGCACGAGTGGATGCCATGGCCCAACAAGGAAGATGGCGTTCCGTAAGCGGCTGTCGTCCCAATGAACCACGCAGTCGAGGTGGGCGAGCACAAACAGCTGGCTCCATTCTAGGCTCTTTTTCTTGTCCTGCAAGTAATTAAGGATTCTTCGGTATTCATCGAGGTAGTTTTTCAGGAGCGCTTCAATTTGCACGGAACGCTCATGCACAAAGACGGGATGACTAGCATAGGTCGGATGCTCGATGCTGACTGCCTTACCGCCGAAAACCGCCTCCACTTCCTTCCGCACGGCGTCCCTCGCGTCGGAATAGGTCTTGAGGAGCCCCAGAGCATCATCGGGGAAAGAAAGGGCTTGGAACGTTGCTCCCTCGACAGGTCCAAGGTAATTGAAAAAGTCGCCGATGGACCCCGATGACTCGTAGTCTGCCGCCAAGAGGTTTGCCAAGAGGGGCCGCCATCCCATGCGGGATGTTACTATCTTGGCGAGAAGCATCCTTCGACGGGCGACCTCGTCAATCCGTCCCAGCGCGGGGTAGAGTTCGTCGCTCTGTCCTTGGAACAGGTCGACGAGATCCTCGAGTCTCTTTTCCCTTCCACCGGAAATCGCTACGCGTAATTCGTCCTCAACCGTGAACTCGCCCTTCTCTAGGTCGCTGGCTTCGAAGCAGATGACCGCTGTCAACATCCCGAACCTGCATATCCTTATGGCCAAACCCCTCGGCTCGGAGCCTACGTCTAATCGCTGGGCCGATCTCCACACTCCAGCCATCTCGGTCTCAATGATGCCAATGTCCTCGTCGTTCTCGTCACACAAAGAGACATTATTGGCGGCGTGGCTGAAGAGGAACAGGTGGACAGGCTCATCCACGGTGAGCTTCTTATCAGGGGTTTCTTCCTCGTCGCCAGGTGCCGCATCTACTACCTCGAAAGCGGGATCAACGACTGCAAATGCGGGCCTGTCTTCTCCGCAAAGGTGCAGGTCAAGCCTTGCATCAGCCTCAACGTCACTTCCCGACACCAGCGCAACTAGGCCCTTCTAGCCCGCCAAGAAGATCTCGCCGGATTCCGAGGGTGAAATATCTCGGCCTAAACTGGGGAACCCCGAAATCAGCAGCCTTTAACACTTGTTGCTGTACTTCGTAACCATGTTCTTCGAGTGTCTCACGGATACGATTGGCATAGCTCTTCCTTGGCCTACCACGTTGCTTTTTCCGTTGCTTCTTGCTGGCTCCGAATGCCGTATCTATACCCTGAACATTCTCCATTAGCACCAGTTCGGGTTGAAGGATATCCACGACCTTGAGGTGATGTTTGAATAACTCGTTTCTGGGGTCACTGCCCGTCCGCTTACCCGCAAAAGAAAAACCCTGGCATGGAGGGCCACCGGCGACAAGCTGAATATCTCCACGCATGTTACCGAGTCGCCGTTTTTGTGTTCGAACGAAATCGGCTATCTCGTGTGGCCCCTTTTCGAGCCATTCAGGCCATTCAAAACGAGATCTATGTATGTTATGGTCGTTTTTATTGACTAAGTTGTGAAGCAGGGTTCTGAAAGCATCAGGACTTTGCTCAATGGCGAAAAGGCCATGCCACCCAGCATTCATCAAGCCTAGTGATAAACCTCCACATCCAGAGAAAAGATCAACAAAAGTATGGGCACTCACTAGCGGCTCCCGTTAGTCGAACGATGGTATCCCTGCCTTTGGAATACTCACCAGTATGTCTGATAAAAAGTGTGGACACGATCTCATTTTTGCATTTATGTGAAATGCATTTGAGCCCAAATTCGTTGGCTTGCAGAATCCAATCCATGATAATGGCATGTTCTGTTTACAATGGATATAGCCAGTAAACTTTGGTGTTGATTGATTGGCTCCTCTGGCATCCTTTGGTCCTCCCACATTGGAGCATTCGGATACTCCTTTTCTGCGAGACTTCCACAGGTGGCCGATCCAGTATCCCAACATCTCTCTTGTGCCGGACGATCTTTCGTCCACCATCCTGTCTGGTCCAAACAATCTAGTATACACTATGTAAAATTCAGTGCTCCTGTCAACCTGGTTTTCCTTTTTTCAACCGAATTCAGCAAAACTGGTAGATCAAGTGATATCTCATCCTTCACAAGTTCAAGTATCCGAATATCAGTGGCCGCTGTTCTAGGAAGAACCTAAAACTCTGGGCTATTATTCAATAATAACTTTTATTGTACATTTTTTTAACAAAAAAAATTAATTTTCTTTTTACATCTGGATCCTCACAATATTTATGGATTCGCTATCATGCCGGCGCAGTTGGGAGAGTTTTCATAACTATTTATAATATTCTCTTATTTTTAGTTCCCCTTTCGAAGTTGGTAGGATCCCCTAACCTTTAAGATGAAGAAAATTTTATAAATTGTCGCCATACGACTTTACAGGGTCCAAGTTCATACAAAAACGAATTTGATAGAGCATTTGATTTTGAATATCAAATTATCGAATTTAAGTGTTCATTTGTCCTTTGCGATGGGAATCAAAAATCTATTGAGAAAAATATCCCTGTAGCACCAGATTGACATCATATCGAAAAATGTAGCCACAGATTATATTTATATGCGCGTATCTTACCGTAAGGCACAGAATAAAAGTAAGATTATGCAGTGCCTGAAAAACATAATCTCTCTAATCTTATTGGTTAACTTTCCTTACCTTAAGAGGCAATTTTAGGGTCGTCACATTTAAGCACGAGGATACTTTGCTGTCAGCTCGGGGAATTTTCTCGACGAGATGATTCAGTAATATATCGGAGAACAAGGGGGAAGCTGTTACGGACGATGGTCGATTTCAAACCTCTCTTAGACCCTCGCCTTATAGACGAGGGGGTGGTTTCAGTTATTTAAGCTAGGGAAGAGGACAGTCAAAGCGAAGTTTTGTCGACGAGGAGTCAGAGATGTGATATTGAAGAGAAAAATTTCCGAGGTGCTACACTAAATTAAAGAGAATCATAATGAATACTAATAGAGTCGACAAGATTATCCAATTTGCTCTTTTGGTAGCCGGGGAAGCTGATGAATATAGGGATCGCGAGTTAGGCCCGATCCATATAGTGAAATATGTCTATCTCGCAGATCTCGATCATGCCCGGGCAATGAGGGGGCACATATATACTCAAGCGGCTTGGCGTTTCCACAAATTCGGTCCTTGGGATGCTGATGTTTTCATGAGAATTACACCTGCGCTAGAAGCAGTAGACGCCAAGAAAAAAGTTATAAGTCATCCACAATATGAGGACGACTTTGCGCGTTGGAGCCTCAAAGATGATGAACTACTGAGAGAGCTTGAAAACACTTTGCCGCTTTCTATCAGCTTTGGTGTAAAGGCTGCAATTAGGGCTTTTGGAGCAGATACGGCATCCCTTCTAGACTATGTATATCGCACTTCTCCCATGTTAAAAGCAGCACCAGGAGAACACCTACTCTTTCATGATATTGGAGAAGGCGAGGCCAAAACTCCCATCAATGATAGGCAGGATGATATTTATTCTCCTCAACGAAATGTGGAAATAAAGAAGCTTAGAACCGATATGCAAAAAATGATAGCCAATATCAAACAATCTTCTGAGGCTACCGAACCGGATCCTCCTCCTAGATACGATGGAGTTTACGAAAAGGGGATGGCTTGGTTAGATGATTTGGCTGGTACACGTATAGAAGATGGTGATTACGTCGCCGAGATTTCTGACGACTGTTGGAAGTCAAGGGCTAGATATGACCCAGAGCTACCCTGAAATATCTATTCAAAATGCTATTCATCCTTCGGCGTGGTGGGTTGGCACGAAAGGAATAAATTATCACTGCGGACGATTGATACTGGCGTTCTTGCCTCACGTGGATCAGGTTCCACTGCGTCTGATCCCAATAGGAAGGGGTGATGGCGTTCGCCATGATGAAGCCCTTGTTCGCATTGAACCATTACGCCTGAAACGACGAGAACGCCATCCTAGCATTCTCCCCGTCGCTGCGCTTCCTGATTTTCCCGGGGAAGAAAAAATTGTTTTGCGGGCCAAAAAGCGGCCAGCTTTGATCGTTAGTGAAGGTGGTATCGAGGTCCCAAGAACACTCTCTCGAGACAAACCAAAATGGCAAACTTCGTCCACACTGCTGGTCGCCCCTTTCTACGGAGTAGATGAGGGAGAGCAGCGTTCCGGATTTGCAGATCAATTTTTAAATAGGATTAGAGCCTGCGAGTACCCTCAATTCATAGCAGACCGATTACCAATCCCCGGAGCCCATGAATCACTCCTCAAGCTGGATCACATACAGCCTATAGGTAAAAATAACGATTCGATTGAATTAACAAGTTTTCGCCTTAGTGAAGATGCTATGACTGTTTTTGATTGTTGGTTGAAGTGGTTCTTGACGGGAAAACTCGAAAAAAATTCATTGGTTGGCCTTGCCAGATCTACATTCCTTCAAGAAGGCATAGCCTGATGAGATGAACAGCCTGAGACTTTTTTCTTATTGACCTTAAAAATTGCGAAGCCTCTCATCGCTCTCTGCCATCCGGGAAGATTTTCAGCTATAAAGGCTTCAAAATGGCCCCTAATTTGGCCCCCAAGGCAAAAAGTTAAAAAAAAGAGTTACAGAATGGTATGTAAACCTTTGATTTTACTGGTCGGGGCGGAGGGATTTGAACCCCCGACACCCTGCTCCCAAAGCAGGTGCGCTACCAGACTGCGCCACGCCCCGATGATATTGGAGAGGAACCGCCTGAGCGGTTGAACTGATAGCGGACTATAGTCACAAAGCAGGTGAAAATCAAGAGCATTGTCCACCCTGATCCACCAGGGCTCCCCCTAAATCCGCCTTGGGTAGTTCTCATGGAGAAATGAGATGGTGCATTTAGGCTCCGGCTCCGCCAAGCAATCTCTTTACTATTCCATTTTTTCCTGTTATTAGAATCGTCTTCGATCACTCCGGCGCAGAAAGTACGCGTTGAACTCCGCTTTCTGCGCCGATCAAGATTTACTGAAAGGAGACACAATGGGATCCAAAGACAAAGAAGTTCGGCTTCAACAGAGGGCTCTTCTCGAGAAACAACTCGATGACAGACTCGCTTTCGTCGCCGCACAGGGCATCAAGGGGAAAGACGCAGCAAAAGATAGCGGGTTGAGGATGATCAGGGCAAAAATTCGGGAGACGGACGCAAGGCTTAAAACCATTGAAGCCCTCGAGGAAAAGGCTGAAGAAATGGCCGCCCGGAAAGCAGAGAAACTTGCTGCGCCGAAAGTGAAAAAGAGCAAAAAGAAGACACAGGAAGAAGACACCGGCCCGAGCAAACGCCAGCAGAAAAAACAAAAGAAGAAAGAAACCAAGCCCCAGTAGCAGCCGCTTCTTTCAGAGGCCCGCCTCCGACAATGCAGACATCACGACGGTACGGGCCTCTTCCTGGATCTTTCTGAGATGGTCTTCGCCGTTGAAGCTTTCCGCGTAGATTTTGTATATGTCTTCGGTGCCGGAAGGACGGGCGGCGAACCACCCTCCCTCCGAAACAACCTTCAGACCTCCAATAGGCGCGCCGTTCCCGGGGGCCTTGGTCAAAACGGCCGTGATAGGTTCACCGGCAAGCCGGGTCGTCCTGACATTGTCGGGGGATAGAGCTGCAAGTGCTTCCTTCTGTTGGAGGCTTGCAGGCTCGTCGATTCTCTTGAAAAACGGGACCCCGAACCGCGATGTCAGGTCTCTGTAATGGGCGGCCGGATCTTTACCGCTCCGTGCGGTTATTTCAGCGGCCAACAGATCCATTATAAAGCCGTCCTTGTCCGTGGTCCAGGGTGAAGCATCCTTCCTGAGAAAACTCGCACCGGCGCTCTCTTCTCCAGCGAATCCCAGGGAGCCTTCCAGCAAACCGTCCACGAACCATTTGAATCCGACCGGCATTTCCCTGATCTGCCTGCCCAAGGCCGCTGCCACCCGGTCGATCATCGAACTGCTGACCAGGGTTTTCCCGACCGAAATGGATTCCTTCCACTCAGGCCTGTTCTGAAACAGATACCATACCGCGACGGCAAGGAAATGGTTTGGATTCATCAGGCCCTCCCGGGGGGTGACGATTCCATGGCGGTCAAAGTCCGGGTCGTTTCCGAACGCAATGTCATATTCCCGCCCGAGTTCAATCAACCGGGTCATGGCATAGGGCGAAGAACAGTCCATGCGGATCTTTCCGTCATGATCGAGAGGCATGAATCTGAAGGCGGGATCCGGAACATCGTGAAAGACCGTTATATCCAGGCCGAAATATTCCGAGATGGGCTCCCAGAACCCAAGTCCCGAGCCGCCCAAAGCATCCGCAGCGATACGCAGCCCGGAGTCCCGGATGATTTCCATGTCGATGACCGCACCAAGGTCCTGAATATACGGAGCAATATAATCGTACTCCCGGGTCGTTTCGCTCTTCAACGCGCGATCAAGGGAAATTCTCGCCACATCATTGTTTCCATCCTCCATCAGGCTGTTGGCCCTTTCGGCGATCCACCCCGTCACCTCCGCACCGGCCGGACCTCCGTGCGGAGGGTTGTATTTGATCCCTCCATCTTCAGGGGGATTGTGGCTGGGGGTTATAACTATCCCATCCGAAACCGCCGAGGGATGCTTCCGGTTATGAGTGAGCACCGCATGGGAAATAACCGGCGTGGGGGTGTAGCCGCCCTCTCGGTGTAGTCTCACGCTCACGCCGTTTGCAGCTAGCACTTCAATAGCGGTTCCGTGTGCGGGACCGGAAAGCGCGTGAGTGTCCATGCCGATAAAAAGGGGACCGGTGATCCCCTGGGCAGACCTGAAATCACATATTGCCTGAGTTATCGCCAGCACATGGGCCTCATTGAAACTCCCGGCGAGCGACGAGCCCCGGTGACCCGAAGTGCCGAACTTCACCCTGCAGGCAGGATTGCCAGGGTCGATCAATTTATCGAAATAGGCTGCCACCAGTTTCCCGGGGTTTACAAGCATCGACCCGGGGGCCGTAGTTCCTGCGAGAGGGTGAAGGCTCATCTGTTATCCTCCTGGCATGGATTTACATGGAAACCGACCGATTCGTAAAGCGAAACGGACGGGGCTCAATTACCCTGCAGCGAATTCCATCTGCTTTTTCAAGCCCCGGCCCCGAACGGAGCTCCGTAGCGGTTTGAATACACTCTGCTCCACAAAAGCTCCTCTTTTGACCGCGGGGATTTCTGTTCTGCAGGGTGCCCGACGGCGATAATGCATTCCACTTCCAGCTCTTCGGGAAGGCCGATAACCTGGGCTGCGAAGCGCCCCGCCGGTGTCTTTTCATCATGCATGCGGCTGCGAAGCTGCACCCAGCAACTTCCGAGACCCAGCGATTGGGCTGTGAGCTGGATGAAGACGGCGGCTATAGAAGCGTCTTCCACCCAGACATCGGACTTTGAAGGATCGGCGCACACCGCGATACCCAGAGGTGCATTTTTCAGAAACGATCCTCCGTGAGGCTTGGCCGAAGCAAGTTCGGCAAGAAGTGATTTTTCAGTCACCGCCACGAAATGCCACGGCGTTCGGCTCATCGAGGAAGGCGCCCTCAATGCCGCTTCGATCAATGAAGAGGTGTGTTCCGCCGAAACCTGCTCTTCTGTGAACGACCGAATGCTTCTACGTTTGATGATAATATCCGGAACCATATTTCCTCCTTCCGTTTTCAGCATAATAAAATCAACAGATTGCAATTCATGGATTGAACGTCATCTGAATAAGGTTATTATTTTGTGTCCATCCGGAAATACCGGATCGCACTAGTGGAGTTTCCAGATCGGAAATGAGGGATTTTGCCCAAGATCAAGGAAAACAAGGGCTTGCGCGGAGACGTACCGGAGTACGTCGCACAAGAAAGCCCGCAGTTTGACGTAGAGATTGGGCAAAAGAACCATTTCCGGATGGAAACTATTTTACTGTTTTGATGTTGATTGTCCACCCCAAAGGTTACGTTTTGGAAATCGCGAGGGGGACGTCGTCCCACACTGGCGTGCTGGAGATCGCCTGTTGTGGGACATGGACTCTTGATTGACTTTTGGCTTCGTGGACTTATTAGTATTAATAAATCTGTTTATGTATTCAAGATTGACGGCGTCGTAAAAGGTCCAACTGCTGCGTTGCGCTTCATCCTTGGCCGCTGCAGCGTACTCCCGGTACGCCTTACTCCTCAGGATTCGTCCCGCCGGCGGGAGAACTTTTTACATAGCCGTCTCATTTGTGAGTTCTTACGAATTCATCAAGATCGGGAGAAACGAAATATGGAATGTGAAGCGACAAGCGACGGCATGCATTATGAGGGAACCTGCATCAGGCCTCCCAGTGAGGCGATGAGCATACTGCTTCAGGTCACTACGGGCTGCTCCCACAATAAATGCACATTCTGCGGCACCTACAATGACAAACGGTTCAGGATAAAAGACAACGACATAATCATGTCGGATATCCTGTTCGCGTCAAAATACATGAAACGCCAGGACCGTGTGTTTCTGATGGACGGGGATGCATTGATCATTCCCCAGAAACGCTTGCTATGGATACTTGAACAGATCGAAACCCACCTCCCGTGGGTCCGCAGGGTGGGCGCCTATGCCAATGCAAAAAGCATATCCATGAAAACTCCCGAACAGCTGGCGGAACTGAAGAAGCACCGGTTGGGGATACTTTACCTGGGGGTTGAAAGCGGGGACGACAGGGTTCTTGAAGCCGTACGCAAAGGCACTTCCGCGGACAAACTCGTCGAAATGGGGCGAAGGGTGAGAGCGGCCGGTATGAAATTATCGGTTACGGTGCTGCTGGGTATCGCAGGAAAGGAACGCTCACTGGAACACGCCAGGGCCACCGGGAAGGTTCTGTCCAGGATGGACCCCAACTACGTGGGTGCCCTGACGGTGATGTTTATCCCGGGCACTCTCCTTTACGACGATCACCTGGCAGGAAGATTCGAACTGCCGTCACAGCACGGACTCCTTATGGAGCTCAGGGAAATGATCGCACATACCGATCTTTCAAGAGGTCTTTTCTTCTCGAATCACGCTTCCAACTATCTTCCCATCAAGGCCAGGCTTCCTGCCGGCAAGCAGGAGGCACTGGACCTCATAGACAACGCACTTGAAGGAGACGTGGCCCTTAAGCCCGAATGGATGAGAGCGCTTTAAGCAACGGGCCTGTAATCCTTTATCCGCTCCGGATGACAGTAGCAATTGAATGATCCTTTTTTACAGTGGCCGATCACCGTCAAGCCACTCCGTCTACCCAGCTCGACCCCGTCATAGGTGGCCGCTGCAAGCGATGCGATCAGCGGAATACCCGATGCGGCGGGTTTTCTTACCATGTCGGCGGCAAGCCTGCCGGCCACCGCGAGCCACGAATGCTTCAGCTCAGCCCCTGCCCGAATCGCACCTCCAACTGTTTTATCCACGGCGTTGTGGCGTCCTATATCCTCGCAGCCGAAAACCTCCTCGCCTTCGGCCGTGAACAAAACCGCGCAGTGGGTTCCACCGGTTCGCCTGTGGATCGGCATTTTATCAAGCGATTTCATGCAGCGGAAGACCACCTCGCTTGTAACCAGCGGTCCGGGCCGCAAAGCGCCCGGCTTCTTAAGTGTCTTGGGCCGGGGCTCCAGCCGGGTAGCCCCGGTGGACTCCAGAACCGCGGTTTCGTTCCCAGGGGCCACTAACGACCGCGAAGGCGAGCAGAACACAGAGGCCGTGCCGCCTGACACTTCAATCGACCGGATATCCCCCGGGCCTTCGATAAACCCTTCATTCACCAGGAAACCCACGACGAACTCCTCAAGGCGGTAAGGAGAAAGAACAACCCTGACGATAGGCACCCCGTCGAGCTGAACCAGGAGGGGGTGCTCTCGTACGCAATCATCCATCGTCGATCGAAATCCGCCGCTCGAATCGAACCGGACGATCGGCTGCACCGAAACAACTCCCTCCACTGCTTTCCCATTGAAATCCATTCCACGGCCCTCAGTCGAATATCGCATCAATGAATTCATCCGGATCGAAGCGCCTCAGGTCATCGGCCTTCTCTCCCACCCCAATGAACAGGATCGGAATCTGCAACTGGTGGGCGATTCCTATCACCACGCCTCCCTTGGCGGTTCCGTCCAGTTTTGTAAGCACGATTCCGGTAACCTTGATGCGTCTGTTAAACGTCTCAGCCTGCGCGATCGCGTTCTGGCCCGTAGTCGCATCGAGCACCAGCCACACTTCATGGGGTGCTCCAGGCTGTTTCCTGCCCGTCACCCGGTGAACCTTCTCGATTTCGTCCATCAGGTTCTTGTTTGTGTGCAGGCGGCCTGCGGTGTCTATCAAAACGATGTCGGTTCCCCTTGCATTCGCGGCGCTCAATGCATCAAAAACCACCGCAGAAGGGTCGGCCCCGGTTTCCTGGCGTACGATATCTGCACCCACCCGCTGGGCCCAGAGACAGAGTTGTTCAACTGCAGCGGCACGGAAGGTATCAGCAGCCACGAGCATCACCCGTTTGCCGTTGTTGATAAACCGGTGGGCGACTTTAGCTATTGTTGTGGTTTTACCAACCCCGTTCACCCCCAGCACCAGGATCACACGGGGTTCTCCAGGTGCAGGCCCTGCAAGTTCCCGGTCGGGAATCTCCAGAAGCATCCTGACATGCTCCTTTATTGCCTGTTTCAAAGCTTCAGGATCTCGGAGCTCCTTTCGCGCCACCTTTTCCTGGACCGATGTAATTATTTCTTCCGCCGCCGCCACACCGACATCCGAGGTAAAAAGCACCTCTTCAAGCTCCGCCAGAACTTCCCCGGTAATTTCCTTTTTGCCGATAAGAATCCGGTCCAGACGACCGAAAATCTGCGCCCGGGTCTTCCCCAGGCCCTGTCTGAGCCGTCCGATAATGCCCGGACGCTCCTCAGCCGGCGTGGTTTCGCCTTCCTGTTTCTTCTTGAAAAAAGATATCATTTCAACATCAAACCTCATATGGAAAAAGTCAACCCGCTACGGGCTGCTCTTCTGCTTACCTTCAACCGTCCCGGAGTGCAAGAGTAAATATGGCGGATTAGCTGTCAATTGAGGTTGGGAGACTGCCTGGAAGAAGCTGACAGTTCTTCATGTTCCAGGTCTCTGAGATCAACGGCCACAGTTTTCGAGACACCGGCGTTTTCCATCGTAACACCGAAAAGACGGTCCGCGATTTCCATGGTCCTGCGATTGTGGGTGACCATAATCACCTGTGAATTGAGTTTGATTTCCTTGAGTAAATCATTGAACCTGAGCAGGTTGGTTTCGTCGAGGGGGGCGTCCACCTCGTCGAGCAGGCAAAACGGGCTGGGTCTGATCATGTAAATCGCAAAAAGCAGCGCCATCGCCACCAGGGCCTTCTCACCGCCAGACAATAATCCCATGTGCACGAATTTTTTCCCGGGGGGCTGGACCTCCACCAGAACACCGCTTTCGAGGGGGGATGACTCATCCGTCAACTTGAGGTTTGCAGAGCCTCCGGAAAACAATATCGGGTAGATTTCCTTAAGCTTTGCGTTCACCGCATCGAAGGTTTCCCGGAATTTTTCGAGTGACGTTCTGTTGATTTTCCGGATAGCCGAGGTCAATGCCTCGATGGAATTCAACAAATCGTCCCGTTGGTCCGTAATAAAATCAAAACGTTCTTTCAAAGCTTCGTGTTCTTTGATCGCCGTAAGATTCACTTCTCCCAACTTTGAACGAGATTCTTTCAATTCTTCCAGACTGCTCTCCAGCAGGCCGGGACCGGACTCTTCATCGATATAGCGGGTGTAGTCCCCGGCGAGATCGATATCAAACTTCTCTTTAGCAGCCTCGACAATTGAATTCATCTTGAATGTCAGCTCCGAATGTTCGAGCCTGGCGGTGCCGATCCGGCTTCTGAGTTCTTCCAGCTGTTTTCTTACCTGTTCCACCTGCCTTTCTTCCTGTTTTACAACAAGCAAGGATTCCTGACGGTCCCTCTCAGCATCATCGACAGCGTTACGGGCCTCTTCAAGGCGGTCGTATGTACCGTGGAGCTGGTTTCGTATGCTTTCACGCTTTTTTTCGTACCCCTCACACTCAGCGCGCCCGGAAACAATCTCTTCCTCTATCTTACTTATCCGTTCTCCTGATTCTTTCATATACTCTTCAATGCGCGCGATTTCTCGTTTCAAACCGCGTTGCTCTTCGGCTTTCACTTTGACTTCGGTTTTCAGCCTAGCCAGATCGTCCCGGAGTTGCTCGAATTCACGCTCGCATTCCTTGAGTTCTTTTTCCTTTCGGCTGAAGACCTCCTGCTCTCTCACCCGTAGCTGCCTGCAGGCATCCAGTTCGTTCCCCAGCCGGGCCAGAGCTTCACCCTGGCGGACGCTTTCCTTTTCTTTCGTCTTCAGTTCTTCGGAAATCCCTGCCAGCAAATGCTCGACCTGGTCCATTTCCTGCCCGAGTCTAAAAAGCTTCTTGTCACATTCATTGACCTGATCACGACGCTCGTATTTACGCTCCTCTATTACGGTCAGAGTCTCCCGCCTTTCATCTATATCCTGCCCGAGCCGTTCCACGGCGCCCAGGGCTTCCGAAACCTTTCTGTCCAGCAACACAGCCCGCTTTTCCAGCTCCAATATTTCCCGTTTCCGTGCCAGGATGCCCTGCGAACCTCGTCCTGCAGCACCACCGCTCACAGTACCCGCCCGGTCGACAAAGTCTCCATCCGGCGTGATAAAAGAAATGCCGGCGGTGTCCTTGAACCACAGGCTGGTTGCTTCATCGAGATCCCCGACCAGGGCGAAACCTCCCAGCAGTGCATTTATCAAAGGCCGGTATTCCTCACTCGCTTCAACCAATTCATTTAAATAAGTAAGTCCCGAGGGCCGATCCAGAGTCATACCCCCGGTTCGGTAATCCTGCACAGGGACAAAGCTGCTTTTCCCCTTGCCTTTCGCTTTCAAATAACCGACGCCTTTCAAACCATCGTGATATGAAGTCACAATGACACACTGCAGTTTATCGCCGAGTGCAGCCTCTACAGCCCGTTCGTGCTCGGGCGCCACACCGATAAAGTCGGCCAGCAGACCTTTAATCTCGCCCGAAAGGCTCTCCTGGAGATCACCGGCTTTCATGATCGTACGCACACCAACCTGATACCCCTCATAGTTTTCCGCCAGGGCCTGAAGGCTCGTAAGGCGCGAACGACACGACACGCGTTCGTCTTCAAGGGTTTTCAGGTCATGTTCGTTTCGATGAAGCAGCTGCTCGATTTCCTCGATATAATCCCGGTGCTCCGCCGCCTCTTCTTCGAGTTCTTCCAGGCTCCGCGAATTTTCCTCCCTGATCGCCATCTGCCTGTCAGCCGCTAAACCCAGGGTTTCCCTGCGTCTTTCAAGTTCCCCAAGCTCCTTTTGAAGCCTTGAAACCGCGTCGGTTATTTGATCCAGCATTTTACGCAGATAACCAGACTCATGCGTCAGGCTCATCTCCTTCCTGGACCCCTCCCCTAACTTTGAACGAAGCGATTCAAACTGCTCCCTGACCGAAGCAAGAAACGTTCTGCGACTTTTAAGCCGTTGCTCGGCAAGCTCAGCCTCTCTTCCCAGTTTACTGGATTCCTCTCTCAGCCGGTTCAGATTCAGGACGATGCGGGCCTTTTCCTGTTCGAGATCCTTTTGCCGCTGCTCAATCGAATGCTGTTCCTGTCTCAGCCTGCCTTCCAGTTCTTCCTGAGTCCGCAGTTCACCACCAAGGGATTCGATGGCCGCCTCCTGGCGATGGACCTGCTCTTTGATCCTCTCATGGCGCCGACGCAGTTCACCGAGATTCCTGTCTTTTTCCTCCAGGTCAATCTGCATCGATTCGATTCGCGCGAGATGATTGGCGAGCCGGCCGTCTATGACAGTTTCCTGTTCCGCCAGCTCTTCAGCGGCCCGGCGGCTCAGTTTCGAGTCTTTCTGAAGATTGCTGTATTTGTTTGCATGGATTGCCAGTTCCACATCCTGTATCCGTGAGGAGACCTCTTTGTAACGCCTGGCCTTCGCAGCCTGTCTTTTAAGAGAACGCATCTGGCGCCCGACTTCGTTCAGGATGTCCTCCACCCGCTGGAGATTTGTTCTGGTCAATTCGATCTTTTTCTGACTTTCCGCCGCTTTTTTGCGGTATTTGGTTATCCCGGCCGCTTCCTCGATCATCACCCGGGTTTCCTCCGGCCGCTGCTCGACGATGCCGCCTATCTGGCCCTGGCCGATTATCGAGTAGGCCTTGTTTCCCAGCCCGGTGTCCATGAACATCTCGATAATGTCTTTCAGCCTGCACGGAACGTTGTTTATCAGGTATTCGCTGTCCCCGGAACGATAAAGGCGTCGTGTCACCGAAAGTTCGCTCCCGCGTCCGTAAGGACCGGGGAAAGGTGCATCACCGTTTTCAAAAACCAGGCTGACCTCGGCCATGCCCAAGGGTTTCCGCTCACCGGTTCCGCTGAAAATCACGTCTTCCATGCTGCGGCCCCTGAGCTGTTTCGGGCTTTGCTCCCCCAGGCACCACCTGATTGCATCGACAATGTTGCTCTTGCCGCAGCCGTTGGGGCCGACTATCCCGCTTATACCGGCGGGAAACTGGATGTCGACCCGGTCCATTATCGATTTAAATCCCAGGATGGAGAGTTTTTTTATTCGCATGGCCCTCTCAAACTCGCTTATAAGCATTACCGGAAACCAACAGCACCCGTTTTTCATCGAGATCTGCATATCATATCGGGTGATGTTTGTAAAGACCAAATACTATATGATGTATGCATTAAACTTCCACCACCAATATGTGGTAAAAACCGACAACGGCGATGAATCATGTTGACAATGATACCGGCCGCTTCCTATCATCGTCGCCATACTGTTCTATTCCTGAAGTCATGTTGCCTTATAAAAAAAAGGAAAAGAAAAATGGAAAGCCGCAAAAATACCAGCAGATTGCCGATTATAACTCTTGTCATAGTCCTCGGAGCATTTGCAGCCGTCACCAGTCTTATTTACCAAAACATCCTGTTTAAAAATCAGCTGGAAGAAATGGATCGGAATGTTTCAGGGCTCAACACAACCGTCGACAACCTCACGCGCAGTCTCGAAATCTCCAGGGACACGATGCAGCAGAAAGACGTAACAATAAAAAATCTTCAGCAGGTTATTAGCGCCGAAAAACAAATTAAAAACGAAAAAGTCGCATCAGAACAAATCTGGATTGCTTCTTTGATCCTGAGCCTGCAGCCGAAAATCGACCCTGCAGTAGCAGATGTTATTGCTTCTGCGGTGCACAAATATTCCTATAAATACCGCATCCCTCCCGAATTGATAGTGAATGTGGCCATGCGGGAATCCAGTTTCAGGCTGATCCTCGAAAGCAACAAAAAAGCTAAAGGCTTGATGCAGGTGATGGCCTCAGCCCATCCCGAAAAAGTCGAGGCGCTGGGGATTAACCATGAAAACATATTTCACATTGATAATAACATCCACATGGGAACGATGATTCTCTCCGGATACTACGATGCCAAAAACTCCATTTATGGGGCTCTGGAGTCCTACGTCGGCGCCGATCTGAAAAGTTATATCAACGATATTCTGGTGGGTTTTGCAGACACTAAAATCGAACAATTCAGGGCCATGCCCCTGGATGAGCCTAAAAAGGAAAAAGAGGGAGACGGCGAACCCGACAGCGATGAAAAAGGAGGAAGTTCTGCAGCCGTAAGGGAAGAAAAAAGGAGAGACGTAGAAGCATCTGCGGACGTCATTAGGCAAAACGAGGAAAACGCTGCCGAGCCTTTGCAAGATTCCGATGAAAAACTATAGAACGGATTCAGGTCGAAAAAGCTTGACGTTCCCCTCCTAATGTTTAATATTGGATATCTGGTGTTTGGAACCTGCCCTGGTCGTCGCCTGTTAATATTTTGAGCGAGGACCCTCGTATATTATGAGTTATGGAATTAGTTGGAATCTGGCTAAAGTTATCAGTATGATCCGCGAAGAAGCCGACGCTGAATTCATCATGGATGAAACCGGCATAAAGCGAGCACCTCTTCAATCGATCGTCAGCATGCTTAATTTTAAGGATAACAAATTTTATTATATTCGAGGACTATTTAACGATAATTGATTAATATTTGTCATACCAAGTATCTTCACTCAAAAAGATACTTCCCTCTGTAATCCCACAATACCCTTGGGGACAGAAATCCGTGTAGATCATCACATGAGCGTGCACATAACACCTTTCAAGGTCGGCCGTGCCCGCTCCGGGTTCGCCGGTTCGTTCGGCGGAACTTTCGAGCAGGGCGACGATTCTCCGGCGAACATCGTTGCCGGCCAAATAAACAGACGCCGGGTTATATTTCTGGAGGAGTAACAAAAAAATGGATGCAAAAAGACTTCGTGAACTCGAAAAAGAGTTGAAAAAATTGATAGCTCTCAGTGAGCAAGCCCAGGACGAACAACCTGAACGCCAGATCGTTTCCGGTTCCGGGAACGTCATCCGCAGACGGAAAGGTCAGCAGGACCGTCGTATTTCCGCGTAATACGAATACTCTGCCTTTTTCAACGGCTACCGGCCATCCCTCATTAATGAAGATACATTGTGCATGGGACGTATAACTGCTTTTTCAGCCTGCTGGAGTCAAGCTGAAACTCCTTAGTTTCCATCCGGAAATGGTCCTTTTGCCCAATCTCTTCGTCAATCTGCGGACTTGCTTGTGCGACGTACTCCAGTACGTCTCCGCGCAACCCCTTGATTTTCTTTGCACCGCTTCGGGTGCTCAGTCCCCAATCGCTTCGCTTTGGGTCCCCGGTTTCTTGATCTTGGACAAAATTCCTCATTTCCGATCTGGAAACTTCGCTGTGCCCATCCGGCATTTCCGGATGGACACTCCTTAGTGAAAGAGCATGAATCAGCCCGGAACAACCGGGCTGAAAAGGGTAAGTGCCCATGCCCCACGCGCTGTGTCAATCTGTGAACACAGGTGCTGCAACCGTTCGCTGCGCCATTGGATTTCTGTACCCACGGAATGCTTCCTGATCAAGTTGAACCTGAATGGCTGATCGGTTATACTGATATCCGGTGACTTATCCAGCCTGTTCTCATGGTAAATATATATCCGTTAAATCATTAAAGAAAGGGGGCTTCAATGTTCGAGGAGATTCGAAAAGGACTTTTATCCAGCCTTGGTGCAGTATTTTTAACCAAGGAAAAAGTTGAGGAACTTTGCCATAAAATGGTTTCAGAAGCTAAAATAAGCAAGGAAGACGCTCAAAAACTTAAGGAAGAATTGCTTTCTTCCGGTGAAAGCCATTGGTCTCAAGTTGAAAAATCTGTTACCGAAGCGCTGAAGAAAGCTCTTAATAGTTTTGATCTCGTGAAAGCTTCTGAAGTTAAAGAACTCGAAAAGAGAATCGAACAAATTGAAATCCGGCTGGCTGCTTTTGAAAAAACCGCGGGACCCCCGGAAAACACGTGACATTCACAGCCTGATAAGTGCCTGCGGCCCGGTTTCAACGTCACGGTTTATCTCGCGCCGCCCCCTTTTATACTCGTAGTAACAGGAGGCGTAAGTGGATTTTAATGCAATCACCAAGCTCGCCCGGTTCAAGACCATACTGATGATACTTTTAAAGTATGGTTTTGATGATCTGGCCCAGAGACTGGATTTGCCCGGCTCCAGGCTCATAAAGAAAACCGGTTCGGCCGAACGTAACCTTGAAACCTATGAGAGAATCCGACGTGTAATCGAGGATCTCGGACCCACTTTCATAAAATTAGGCCAGATCATGAGCCTCAGGCCGGACCTGCTTCCAGTGCCGCTTACCAAAGAACTGAGCAAACTTCAGGATGACGTGCCCCCGGTGCCTTTAGCTGAAATCCATGAAGTGGTGGAAACCAGCCTGGGTCGAAAGGTTAACGAAGTCTTTTCCATTTTCGACGCGGAACCGTTAGCCGCAGCGTCGATCTCCCAGGTTCACCGGGCTGTTTTACGTGAAGAAGGAGACATCGTATCGGTTAAGGTCCAGCGCCCCGGAATAAAGCGAAGAATGGAAGCAGACCTCGATATCCTGGCCGCTATCGCCAATCGCCTTCATGAACGCTCCCATGATTTAAAAGCCTACGATCTCCCGAATCTCGTCAGGGTGACAAGGCGCAACCTTTTACGTGAAATCGATTTTACCAGGGAAGCCCGCAACATGAAAATAGCGGGATCATATCAAAACGATTCCTCGTGGATATTTATACCGAAAGTTTATGACGATTACTGTTTCAGAAAGATTTTGGTGATGGAACATATCCATGGCGCAAAATTAAAAAACATGAATTCCGCCGAACTCGTGAATGCTGAAATGATGGCAAAAGAAGGTTTAAAAGCCGCGATCAAGCAGATTCTTGAAGACGGCTTCTTCCATGCCGACCCTCACCCGGGAAACATGCTCGTTTATAACGAAAAGAAACTTTGCCTGCTTGACTGGGGGCTTGTCGGGCGCCTTACGGAAAACGACCGGAACAGGTTGATCGATCTACTGAAAGCGATTGTGGAAAAAGACGGCGAGCAAATGGTCCATACTCTCTTGAGAATCTGCTCACGTGAAGCTGCTATCGATGAAGACGCCCTGGAACGGGAATTGCTGGATATAGTAGACTCATATTTTGCAGTGCCCGTCAAGGATATGAACATCGGCCATGTCCTGCTCGCAATCACCGAATTGCTCCGTGTCTATCATTTGAAGCTGCCGGCCGATCTGGTGATTATGGTCAAAGCCCTTGTAACTGCAGAGGGAACAGCACGTCAGATTCATCCGTCCCTTAATGTACTCTCGGAATCCGAAGAATATATAAAAAGGCTGGCTGCTCAACGCTACCAGCCCCGCAGGCTGTGGCGGAACTTTTCGACCGCCCTCACCCGAATATTCGATTCACAGCGGGAAATACCCAAAAGACTTCTCCAAATCCTGGACAGGATCGGGCGGGGCGACATGAAAATGGCATTCCGCTTTGAAAACATAGGGGATCTTCTAAATGCCCTGGAAAACAGCTCCAACCGAATGGCTTTCAGCATAATCATCGCATCGTTGATCATAGGCTCTTCAATGATTATCACCACCGGGGTGGGGCCACTTCTCTTCGGCTTCCCGGCGATCGGCGTTATCGGCTACCTCATCTCCGCGGTACTCGGCCTATGGCTTGTTTTCAATATCATCCGAACAAGAAAATACTGATTAGTTTCCAGCCTCCTCCAAACGGCCGGCAGTGTCTCGATAACGACCAAATTAACCCTGAACAACGATGTAACCTGAATTTTAAAAACTTTTTGAAGGGCTTGAAATATAAGGATCAGTTAGATACCGAAAGGATCAGTAAATTAAGGTATTGACATAGTAGAAGTTAAAGTCTAGCATATAAAACCTGTTGTTTGAGAGAATAAAACATTTTATATGCAGGAGGGAATATAACAATGCCAAAAATAATGACGACCAGAGAAGTATCCGAATACCTCAAGCTTCATGAAATTACGATTTGCAAGTATGCAAAAGAAGGAAAATTGCCGGCGATCCGAATAGGAAGGGTATGGCGGTTCGATAAAGACGCTATAGACGCCTGTATCGCAAACGGGCAGATTTCGGTGAAAAAATGAGCTCCATGAAAAAATTCGGGCCCCTTCCCTCCGCTTTCTTTCAGTCTATATTTTTGGGCCGGCAAGGTGATAGAAGTTGGTTCTATCACCTTGCTGAGTCTCTTTGATTCAAAACTCCCATTTCGGTCTAACGGGTCAGCTTATATGTAATTTCAGCTACATGCTCACCTTGAAAACGGGCAGCCGCCAGTTCGTTTTCACTCGGCATCCGCTCCCCCCGACCACCGGCTATCGTAGTGGCACCGTATGGAGAACCTCCCGTCACCTCGTCAATACGCATCTGCCCGGCGAAGGTATAAGGGAGGCCGACGACAATCATCCCGTGATGCAGCAGGTTGATATGAAACGTCAAAAGAGTGGTTTCCTGCCCCCCGTGCTGGGTGGCACTGCTGGTAAAAACGCTCCCCACCTTCCCTACCAGTGCTCCCTTAGCCCAGAGACCTCCGGTGGCGTCCAGAAACTGGCGCATCTGTCCGCACATGTTCCCGAATCGGGTAGGTGTGCCGAAAATAATCGCATCGGCTTCTTCCAGGTCATCCAGGCTGCATATCGGAATATTTGACAGGCTTTTCTGGAATTCCAACCCACCCATCTTCTCCAGCACCTCTTCGGAAAGGGTCTCCGGAACCCTGCTTATCCGGGCTTCAGATCCGCCGACTCTGCCGGCGCCCTCCTTCACGGCCTCGGCCATCCTGTATATATGGCCGTATAGTGAATAGAAAACGATTAAAATCTTCATGCTCCACCTCCTTTATGATGTTGCCTTTACAATATCAGATCATTCCTTCGGAAGAGAAGAACAAATAACATTATAT
>OMKS01000774.1_pt1 | contig 29533 bp, 26 predicted proteins | sample 1674721 | NCBI WGS metagenome assembly OMKS01 (sample SAMN06264996, study PRJEB25208) | sediment metagenome | isolation source: hot spring sediment | place: USA: California | collected 2014-09-02 | reverse complement strand
CGATCAGGCTGGAGAGGATGGGGATCATCGGGTACATGCAGGCGGTGAAGGCGATGAGCACGCCGAGCACCAGGCTGATGCCGAGCATGAGGCCGAGGCTGCCGCCGGTGAGCACCTGCATGATGCTGTCGACGCTGCCGAAGTCCATGTCACCGAACGAGGCGCCCGCGGCCGGGGCCGCGGCGACCGCCGCCGGTGTGCCGGTCGCCGCGGCAGCCCTGAGGTCGAAGGAGGTTTCACGGATGATCGGCGGGTAGCACACGCCGATCTCGGCGCAGCCCTGGGATTTTGCCGCCAGGGTCAGGCCTTCCACGGCCTCGGCCGGGCGGTTGAGCGGCAGGCGGATGGCCACCTCGCCTACGTACACTTCCATGAGGCCGAAGAAGGCATCGTCCTTCATCTTGCCCTGGGGGAATTCGGGCTCACCGAGACTGACGTTGTCCGCGCCTCTGAGCTCGAACTCGAACTTGTCGCGGTACAGGTAGTAGTTGTCGGCGACCTGCCAGCGGGCGATCAGGGCCTGCTCGCCGGGCTCCACTTCCAGCGTGTGGAAGAAGGCGACCTCGGGGTCGAGCAGCTCGCCTTCCTCCTGGCCACCCATGTCGCGGGCCAGACCGGTGAGCTCGGACACCGGGTCGGTGGCCTTGTCACCGGCGGCCGGCAGGGTGAGGGTCGCGGTCTGGGTGTGCGGCGGGTAGCACACGCCGATGTCGGCACAGCCCTGCGAGCGGGCCTCTAGGGTGATGCGCTCCGAGCTGGCGGTGACAGGGATCTCGATGCGCACACGGTCGCGGAAGATCTCGACCTCGCCGAAGAATTCGTCCTGCTTGATCTTGCCCGCGGGGATGTTCGGCTGCCCCAGCACGGCGTCGCCATTGGTGACGGCGAATCGGAACTTGTCGCGGTACAGGTAATAGCCCTCGGCCACCTCCCATTCGGCGACCAGGGTCTCGTGGTCGACGGCGCGGGCCTCGAAGCGGAAGGCGACGTCCGGGTCGAGCAGCTCCCCTTCTTCCTGGGCGATCGCGGTCAGGATCGGCAGGGTGAGCAGGAGTAACAGCAGGCGGGTCAGGAGGTTCTTCATGTTGTGCTCTCGTCAATCCAGTTCAGGTAGGCCGCTAGGCCGTGGGTTACGGGGACGGCGATCAGCTCCGGGACGTCGTAGGGATGCAGTTCGCACAGCCGTGCCTTGAGCGGGTCGAAGGCGGCGGCGCGGGTCTTGATGAACAGCTGGTGCTCCTCGCCGCGCTGCGCGGTGCCCTCCCACGTGTATATCGACGTCATGCGGGGCAGCACGTTCACGCAGGCGGCCAGCCGTTCGTCCACCAGCGTGCGCGCCAGGGCCTCGGCGCCTTCGGCGTCGGGGTGGGTCGTGAGCACGAGCAGGGCATCGGTCATGGTGATTCGGCGTTCCGGTGGCGTCGTCTCGCGGGTGGGGTGTGTCAGGGCAGTTCGATGATGGCGGCCTGACCGGCGCGCAGCTGTTGCTTGTCTGACGGTGTGAAGCGCACGACTATTTCATAACGGGGCTTGCTTTCGCCCTGGCGGACCTCCAGCCCCAGGGTCTGGACCTGTCCGTCGTAGCGATCACCCGCGACGCGCACCGCGACGGCCTGGTCGGGCTCAAGGCGGGCCTGCACGGCCTCGTCGACCCAGGCGCGCGCCAGCATTGGCCGGTCGCTCGCGAGCGTCACCATGGGTGTGACCTGCAGCGCGTTGCTGATGGTCTCCCCGGGACTGACGTGCACGGCGAGCACGATGCCGGCAAAGGGCGCAACCAGTCGCGTGTCTTCCAGGTCCACCCGCGAGCGCTGGTGGGCGGCCACGGCCGCGGTGTGATTGGCCTTCGCCACCGACAGCTCGATCTCGACCAGCTGGCGGTCGCGTTCGGCAATGACCGTGCGCTCGTAGAGCTCCTCGGCGCGCGCGTACTCGCGCTCGGCTTCCTCCAGCGTGAGTTTCAGACGCGTGACGTCGGCGCTGGTGCGGCGCAGCTCGGCCTGGGCCCGGCGATCGTCGAGCTGGCCGAGGCGGGCGCCGGCCTCGACGCGCTGGCCGGGGACGACGTTGATCTCGCGCACGACCCCCGACGCGGGGGTGCTCAGCGCGACGCGCTTGGACCAGTCGAGAGTGGCGTCCACGTCCTGGGCCAGGGCCCCGGTGGCGACGACGCCGAGCAGGAGAATCAGGTGGCGCATCCGTTTCATGGGTTAGCCTCGTCAGCGGTCAACGGCGCCTTCTCGCCCGGGGGCAGCAGCGGGCTCAGGGAGGGTTCCCCCGTGAGCCAGGCCAGCCGTTCCCAGGCCAGCGCCAGTTCGTATTCGGTGCGGTGGGCGAGCAGCCGGGCATCGGACTGCTGCACCATGGCATCGCCCAGGTCGGTCTTGATTTCCAGTTCGTACTGGGCCCGGCTGCGGTCCAGGTAAAGCTCGCGGTAGTCCTGTCGCACCAGCACCTGTTCCCGCTGGGCCTTGAGCGTCTGGATGGCCTGCCAGGTCTCCAGCAGCTGCTGGCGCACCCAGTACTCCGTGCGCTCCAGGTCGGCCTGGGCACGGTTGAAGCCGGCACGCGCGCCGGCCACGGCCGCATCCACGCGATCGCCCGTGTACAGCGGTACGTCCAGCACCAGGCTGGCGACGAACGGCTGGCGGGAGCCGAATTCCTGCTCGTAGGCCCCGGCGGTGATCTCGCTACGCAGGCTGGGGTAGCGCTGGGCGCGGCTGGCAGCCATTTGCTGGCGGTTGTCGTCGAGCGCCTCGCGGGCGGCCAGCAGGCGCGGATTGCCGCGCAGGGCGACGGCCAGGAGGGTCTCGTAGTCGGGCAGCTCGGCATCGTTGCCGGGCAGCATCGGCGGCAGCAACCGTGCGGGCAGGCTGGCCGGCCGCCCCAGTGCCTGGGCCAGCAGCGAGCGGGTGGCGCGCTGGTTGGTCAGGGCCGCCTGACGGCTCATGCGGGTGGCCTGGTATTCGTCTTCCAGCTGCAGCAGGTCGATGTCCGAGACCTGCCCCAGTTCGTTGCGGTCGCGGGCTCGGTCCATGGCGACGTAGGCCGTGGCCATGCGTTCGGTCTCGCGTTCGAAGGTGATGTCGGCGAGGATCACGTCGAGGAAGCGGCGCATGATGTCCATGTGTCGGCGGGCCTCGGCCTCGCGCAACAGCCATTCAGAGGCGCGCACCCCGGCCTCGGCGGCCTCGATGCCGCCCTTGCTGCGGCCGAAGTCGTACAGTTCCTTGCGCAGGGTGAGCAGGGCGCGCGAATCGTTGTGCTCATCGGGATAGGTGGCGATGTCGGGCGGCTCGACCCAGCGGGCGTCCAGCGAGAGGTTGGCCTCGAAGTCGTTGACCGCGCCGGCGCCGAGGCGGCGCGCCTCGGCGGCCTCCAGCGCCGCATGCGCGGTGGCCAGATCGGGGTGCGGCGCCTCGGCCAGCGTCAGGGCCTGGTCCAGCGACAGCGGTTCGGGCAGCGGCTCGCTGGCCGCGACCCACGCGGGCGACACCACCAGGACGGCGCTCAGGGCCAGCGGACCGGCCAGCCGAGTGGCCAACCGCCCTGGATTCATTGCGTGCGTGCCTCGCTGCGCTTGTCACGCTTGTACTTGATGAAGGTGGTGTTCTGGTAATGCCCCTCGGCGACGAATTCACCGAGCCACATGAACTCTTCCACGCCGGAGGTGGCGCCGGTGTAGCGAGCGACGCGATTGGCCTCGAGGTCGAAGAAGGCGAACACCGGGGTGGCGCGCACCTGGTTCTGCTTGAAGGCGAAGTCCTTCTGCTTGGTCAGGTTGCCCTGGAAGTCGGTGATCTCGATATCACCCTCGATGTCCACGGCGAAGATGCGAAAGTGCTCGCGGAAGTAGTCCTGTACCACCGGCTGGTTGAGTACGTGCTGCTTCATGCGATGGCAGAAGGGGCACTCATCCATCTCGAAAAAGATCAGTACGCCCTTCTTGCCTTCGTCGCGGGCCATCTCCAGCTCTTCCTGAAAGTCACCGAAGGTGTCCTGAAAGAAGTGGCGATAGGGGTCGCGCGGGCCCTCCGCGGCGAACGCCAGCGGGGCGCAGGCGAGCAGGACGAGCAACGTCAGTAGTCGGGTCATGGTCATGGCGAATCCATCCTCTTGAGGGGGTCGATTATCTCCAAGCGCCGGTGCGCCTGCCAGTCGCATCTGTTCATCGGTGACTGTGCATTTGCACGTTATGCCTGCGCGAGGGCACTCTATATATTACAGAACGCGATTTTTCCGGCCGGTTCGCGGCCACCCGCAGGAGGATTAAGGGCATGGGCAAGCTGAAATGGGCGCCGCTGGCGGCGGCATGCATGGTGTGGTCGGCAGCACTGGCCGCCAGCCCGGTGGTGACGACCCAGAGTCTGAGCCTGGACACGGCCAACCGCATGGCGGTGGCCGCGGCCGGGGCCTGCGCCGAGATGGACTACACGGTGGGCGTCGCGGTGGTGGACCGTGGTGGCAACCTGCAGGCCTTCGTGCGCGATCCGCTGGCCGGTCCGCACACCATCGATGTGGCCATCCAGAAGGCCTACGCCGCCACCAGCTTCCAGACGCCGACGCTGGCGATGGGCGACATGCCCACCCTCAACCATGCGCCGCGCGTGCTGCTGGTGGGGGGCGGCGTGCCGGTGGAAGTGGGTGGCATCCACTTCGGCGGCATCGGCGTTTCCGGTGCGCCACGGCGCAAGGTGGCGGGCGACGTGGACGACGAGTGCGCCCGCGCCGGGATCGAAGCGGTGCGTACGGACATCGAGTTCGCCCAGTAACCGGGGATGCGACTGCCGCTCAAATACCAGGTCGCGCTGGCGCCGGCGCTCATCATCGTGCTGCTGGTCGCGCTCATCGTCTACCTGCAGTACGAGCTCAACGCAATTCGCGCCGAGAACGAGGCGGTGCGCGAGTGGACGCGGGTGGTGGAGACTGCCGGCGCGGCCGTGGGCGGGGCCGTCAACCTCGACCAGGTGGCCGGCTACATCGACTGGACCCGCCGCACCGATGCGGGGAACGTTGCGGCTTTGGAGGATTTCCACTTCCGCTACCTCGACCAATATCGCGACCTGCGCCAGACCCTGGCCTATCCGGGCTACTGGGATCGGCTGAGCGATGAATCGCGCCGCTTCATCGAGGCGATCGACCAGGACATCCGCTACGCCGAACCGCTGGACACCGACCGCGCCCGCATTGCGCTGGCGGAGCTCATCCCCCGGCTCGAGGAAGTGCAGAGCAGCTTCCTCGCTAAGCGCCGCTACGCCTTCACCGAGTATTACCGCAACGTCAACCGGCTCACCAGCAGTCTGGGTGTGGTGGCGACCATCACCCTGGTGGCCGGGGTGCTGATCGCCGTCATCGCGAGCCTGTGGACCATGCGCACCACGCGTCGGCGGTTGCAGCGGCTCGCCCAGGAGGCCGGCGCCGTGTGCGAGCTGCGTGAGCCGGGCAGTACCTCGTTGGTCTTCGGCCGCGACGAGCTCGAGGATCTCGCCGCCTGCATGCAGAACATGACCCGGCGGCTGGTCGACGTGGTGGGCTCGGAAAAGCTGCTGGAAGGCGCCGAGGAGGAGCGCCGGCGGATCGCCATGGATATCCACGACCAGACCCTGGCCGATATCACCAGTCTGATGCGCGAAGCGCGGGCCCTGAGCGAGGTGAAGGGGTTGGACGAGACCTCGCGCCGGCGGCTGGCCGGGCTCGCACAGGGCCTGGAAGAGCTGACGGGCGACATGCGCCGTGTCATCGACGACCTGCATCCACAGACGCTGGAAATCCTGGGGCTGGGGGCGGCGCTGCGCTCCCACCTGGAAAAGCGCCTGGGCGGCGAGGGCCAGCCGGCGTTCTACCTGAACATCGACCGTGAGGGCGAACGGCGGCTGACACCCTTCGCCCGCCTCGGGCTGTACCGGATCCTGGTCGAGGCCGCGCACAACGTCGTGCGTCATGCCGCGGCCACGCGCTACGAGATCGACGGGCGCCTGCAGGACGACACCCTGGTGCTGACGCTGGAGGATAACGGCCGCGGCATGCGGGTCGAGGAGGTGCGCGGGCAGGGGCGGGGCATTCTCAACATCGAGCGTCGCGCCCGCGCCATCGGCGCCGAGGTGAGCTGGGGCCGGTCGCGCTTCAGCCAGGGCACGCGGCTCGAGGTACGCGTACCGCTGACTGCGACCACCCCCGCCGATCACCCGAGGCAGGCCCATGGCTGAGCGCGAGATCATCGTCGCCGAAGACAACCCCCGTGACCGCGAGTTTCTCGCCGCTGCCCTGGCCGGCGAGCAGGTTCGCTTTTTCGACAACGGCCGCGAGGCACTGGACTACGCCGGCACACAGGTCGATCCGTTGGTGCTGAGTGACATCCAGATGCCGGGCCTGAACGGCATCGATCTCGCCGAGCAGCTGTGGGCGGCGCGGCCCTCGGCGCGCATCGTGTTCTGGTCACAGTTCGACGACGAGATGTACCTGCGTGCGCTGGCCGGCATCATTCCGCCCGAGACGGTCTACGGCTATGTGCTCAAGTCCAACCCGAGCGAGACGCTGGCGCGGGCCGTGGCGGCCGTGTTCGACGATGCCCAGTGCTGGCTGGACCCGCAGGTGCGGCCGGTGGAGGCGCGCTCGCGCAAGGCCGGCAGCGCCGTCACCGACGTCGAGTACGAGGTCCTCATCGACATCGCCCTGGGGCTGACCGACAACATGATCGGGCGGCGCCGCTACCTGTCGCGGCGCGGGGTGCAGAGCCGGCTGAAGTCGCTGTACGCCAAGCTCGGTGTGGACCAGGATCAGTTTGCCGCCGAAGGCGTCGGCGAGGCCTTCAACATGCGCGCCCGCGCGGTGTCCGTGGCCCTGCGCCGCGGGCTGGTGAACGCCCACGAACTCGAGCAGGAAGAGGCCGTGCTGGCCGAGTGGCTGGCGCGGGAGCGGGCGCGCTGATTCGCGAATCGCGATTTTTTGCGCCGCGGCCCTTGAAAAGTAGGCGCGCCGGGCCCATTTCCAGTCGTTCCATTCATCCCCCACCCCCCGAGGGGCCCGCATGCGTCTGTTCCCGCTGCTGCTGTTGCTGTTCCTCACGGTCCCGCTGATCGAGATCTATCTGCTGATCAAGATCGGCAGCGTCATCGGCGCGGGCTGGACCGTGTTCCTGGTCGTGTTCACCGCCGTGCTGGGCGCCGCCCTGCTGCGCCAGCAGGGGCTGTCCACCCTGGCGCGCTTCCAGCAGAGCGTGGCCCGCGGCGAGCTGCCGGCCACCACCCTGATCGAGGGCATGGTGCTGCTGGTGGGCGGGGCGATGCTGCTCACCCCGGGGTTTTTTACTGACGCGCTCGGGTTCCTCTGCCTGTTTCCACCGACCCGCCTGTTCCTGGCGCGCTGGCTTGCCAGCCGCGCCGTGGTGCAGGTGGGGGGGCTTGGCCAGCCGCCACGCGGGTCGCGTCGCGGCGGGGCGGACGACGGGCGCACCATCGAAGGCGAGTTCCACGAGGTCGACGACAAACCGGGCGATGACCCGCGCCTGCGCTGATCCCGGTTGTCGAGCGCCAATAAAAACGATAGTCGACGGGATTCATGCCATTTAAGTTGATAGCGAGAAATAAATCGTAAATTCAATAAGTTACGCGTAGGGATATCAGGCAGATGGATTTTCCAAATCCCGCGTCAGGTAAGCCAAGCCCCTTTCAAATCGCCGGGTTGTTCCTGATCGCACCCAATGACTATCTGAGAATCTATGGACACTCGATGCATCGAGCCATTGTGCCTCTTACTGACTTCTTGATTTGCGTCTGAATTAGGATTATCACTAGCATCAATCCATAAGTTTCAGGACGAATCTCGGTTGACTATACGTCAATCATTAATCAGGGAGCGATTCGATGCGATACCGGTTTGTTGCACCGCTGCTATTGGGTTTCTAACGATTTTTTCCAGCAGCAATGCTAATGCATACGCCTATTCGACATACTACGGTATCTACCAACATTACTACTTGTCTAGCGGCTTCCAGCCAATTAATACGGGTGCCTACGAGCGCCAAAATTATCGTTTTGTCTCCGGAATCATCGAGGCTCTCGCTGCCTCAGGTTATGGGTATCCCGCCGAGAACGGAGAAGAATGGCGATTCGATTTGTTGACTCAAGGCCAACTTCTTTCTCGACTTTCCTTCGTTTATCAAGACTATTGCATCTACTCAAGCGTTGATAATGGACCGTACTATCTAATCGGTTGTGGCGGTGATCCGTTTTCCTATTGGTTAATCGGGACTTTTGATACGCAGTGCCTTGATACTGAGGATTACGAAGTTGTGGCCTATCATGTAAATGATGCTGCGCCACCATCGCCATTCCGCCCAACAGACTTCGAGCCGTCGGCACCCAAGCTGACAGGTATTTCTGATATTACTCCGTCGCTCCCTTCGCGGTCGTCCACGCTTGCCGGTTCCAAGTTGACTCTTGCGGAAGAGTCAGGTGGTGCGTTTAGTGTGCACGTTAAAGTTACAGATAATCTCGATTGTGGGAAGCCAAAGGAGTGGGTGCGGATCGAGCCCTCTATCGAGAGACCTCCTTGCCTGTCCTTACTTATGTTCAGCGGCTCGTCAGAATGGGGTTGCGCTCAAGCCGCACCTGGGCGCTCTCACTGCATTCCGTGGAGGGCTCGCAACGGGCCTCGGCCTAGGTTGTCCGAGCGGGGCGGGGCGGATACGCGGGGGAAAGGTGATGTCGTGGCTTGTTGGGCCGCGCTCTAACTATATGATTCGGAATGATAAATTCATGCCATTCTGATTAACTTCGGCTTGGTGCTCGATAGCGGGCTGTAAGGCGCAATCCAGGCTCTCAAGTCTATTGGCAAAGCTATCAACCTTATTGGCGGGCGACAGGTGGTCTTGACTTCGGCCTGACCGTCACTATCATTAGCACTCACTTAGCCAGAGTGCTAACAATCACAACACGTTTCTCGCATTCAACTACCTGAGAAAGGAGTGAACTCAACATGAAACTGCGTCCCCTGCACGATCGCGTGATCGTTAAGCGCATGGAAGAAGAGCGGACCACCGCCGGTGGCATCGTGATCCCGGACAGCGCCGCCGAGAAGCCGGCCCGTGGCGAAATCGTCGCCGTAGGCGGCGGCAAGAAGACCGACGACGGCAAAGTCATCCCGCTGGACGTGAAGGTGGGCGACCAGGTGCTGTTCGGCAAGTACGCCGGCACCGAGGTCAAGGTCGCCGGCGAAGATATGCTGGTGATGCGCGAAGAAGACATCGTGGCGATCTTCGAGTAATCGTCGCCATTTGTCCGGTCGTCAGAATTCAATCTATTCAGAGGTAGAAACACATGGCTGCTAAAGAAGTACAGTTTGGTGATGACGCACGTCATCGCATGGTAAGGGGCGTCAACATCCTGGCGAATGCCGTCAAGGTCACCCTCGGTCCGAAGGGCCGCAACGTGGTGCTGGAAAAGGCCTTCGGCGCCCCGACCGTCACCAAGGACGGCGTCTCCGTGGCCAAGGAAATCGAGCTGGAAGACAAGTTCGAGAACATGGGCGCGCAGATGGTGAAGGAAGTCTCCTCGCAGACCTCCGACGTGGCCGGTGACGGTACCACCACCGCGACCGTACTGGCCCAAGCCATCGTGCGTGAAGGCATGAAGGCCGTCACCGCCGGCATGAGCCCGATGGACCTCAAGCGCGGGATCGACAAGGCCGTCCTGGCCGCCGTGGGCGAACTGAAGTCGCTCGCCAAGCCCTGCACCGACACCAAGTCCATTGCCCAGGTCGGTACCATCTCCGCCAACTCCGACGAATCCATCGGCAAGATCATCGCCGAGGCCATGGAGAAGGTCGGCAAGGAAGGCGTCATCACCGTCGAGGAAGGCTCCGCGCTGGACAACGAGCTGGACGTCGTCGAAGGCATGCAGTTCGATCGCGGCTACCTGTCGCCCTACTTCGTCACCAACCAGCAGAACATGTCGGCGGAGCTGGAAGACCCCTTCATCCTGATCCACGACAAGAAGATCTCCAACATCCGCGAGCTGCTGCCCGTGCTGGAAGGCGTGGCCAAGGCCGGCAAGCCGCTGATGATCATCGCCGAGGACATCGAAGGCGAGGCGCTGGCCACCCTGGTGGTCAACAACATCCGTGGCATCGTCAAGGTCGCTGCCGTCAAGGCGCCGGGCTTCGGTGATCGCCGCAAGGCCATGCTGCAGGACATCGCCGTGCTCACCGGCGGTACCGTGATCTCCGAGGAAGTCGGTCTCTCGCTGGAGAAGGCTACCCTGGACGACCTGGGTCGCGCCAAGAAGGTGCAGGTCACCAAGGAAAACACCACCATCATCGACGGTGCGGGCAACGGTGCCGACATCGAGGCGCGCGTGACCCAGATCCGCGCCCTGATCGAGGAAGCCACCTCCGACTACGATCGCGAGAAGCTGCAGGAACGCGTGGCGAAGCTCGCCGGCGGTGTGGCCGTGATCAAGGTCGGTGCCGCCACCGAGATGGAAATGAAGGAAAAGAAGGCCCGCGTCGAAGATGCCCTGCACGCCACCCGTGCGGCCGTCGAGGAAGGCGTGGTCCCGGGCGGTGGTGTCGCGCTGGTGCGCGTGCTGCAGGCCATCAAGGACCTCAAGGGCGACAACCACGACCAGAACACCGGCATCGACATCGCCCGCCGCGCCATGGAAGAGCCGCTGCGCCAGATCGTCTCCAACGCCGGCGAAGAGGCCTCCGTGGTGGTCAACAACGTCGAGGCCGGTGAAGGCACCTATGGCTACAATGCCGCCACCGGTGAATACGGTGACATGATCGAGATGGGCATCCTCGATCCGGCCAAGGTGACCCGGTCTGCGCTGCAGAACGCTGCTTCCGTGGCCGGTTTGATCATCACCACCGAGGCGATGGTCGCCGAGTTGCCGAAGCAGGAAGGCGCTGCCCCGGCTGGCGGCATGGGCGACATGGGCGGCATGGGCATGATGTAAGCCCGGCTGTTCATACGCCGTAGCACAAGGCCCCGCATCCCCGGATGCGGGGCCTTTTTTGTAGGTGATAGATGGGAGTCCTCTGTGAGCTCTGAGTCTCCCGTGGCGCACAGACTTTCACGCCGCACGCCCAATTAAGCTTCGCTTAATCGTCCGCCCGTATCCTTTGCGTAAACCTTGCAAAGGAGCCCTGCCATGAAACAGTCCGTTGCCACATCACCCGAGACGGTGCGCGTCTGGGACTTCCTCGTGCGTGTCTTTCACTGGGCGCTGGTTACATTTTTCGTCACCGCTTACTTCACGGGCGACGAGCTCGATGCCGTGCACGAGTTCGCAGGTTACGCCGTGCTCGGGCTGGTGGGTTTTCGTCTGGTCTGGGGTCTGGTTGGCACGCGCTACGCACGCTTTACGAGCTTCTGGTTTCGGCCGCGCGAGGTGGTGGACTACCTGAAGTCGCTGGCGAGCCGGCATCCGCGGCATTACCTCGGGCACAACCCGGCGGGTGCGTGGATGATCTTTGCCTTGCTGGCTTCGCTGCTGCTTACCGCGGCGACGGGCATCCTCACCGAGGAGGCGAATCACGGCTGGGAAGACCTGCACGAGTTCTTCGCCAATCTGACCCTGCTGCTGGTCTTAGGTCACGTGGCCGGTGTGCTCGTCTCGAGCGTGCTGCATCGGGAAAACCTGGTCCGCGCCATGTTGACCGGGCGCAAGCGCGCCTCGCTTGACTAGGCACTTTGTACTCCTGTGTGGCTGCCTGACCCGCTTCGGCGGGTCTCTTTTTGCCTGTGGGAAATGCCGCAGTCCGGCGTGCGGCGGGTGTGTGAAATGCCGCAGTTCGCCACCGTCGGCGATTCGGGAATCCTGTACTAGACTGATATTTCGATGTTTATTAAGTTTGGCACCGCTCTTGCTTCTTAAGGCGCATAACAAGTTTGGGGAGCAGTGATGAAACAGAACACACTGAAGCCGGCGACGCTCTCGATGGCGATCGCCCTGAGTCTTTATGGGGTCTGTGCCCAGGCCGCCGACACGCTCGAGCCGATTGCGGTCGAGGCCGAGGCACAGACCGCCGCCGAGCCCATCGTGCAGGGCAGGGATGCCCTCACGCCCTCATCCACGACGGTTGCCGACCTGCTCAAGTCGGTGCCCGGTGCCGACGTGAACCGCAATGGCAGCCTCTCCGGCATCGCCCAGTACCGCGGCCTGTTCGGTGAGCGCATCGCCGTGAGCGTCAACGGCCAGCCGTCGATCTCCGCCTGCACCAATGCCATGGATGCGCCGCTGTCCTATGCTCCCACCCCGCTGTTCGAGCGTCTGACCGTGTATCGCGGCGTGGCGCCCGTGAGCGCGGCACAGGAGGGCATCGGTGGGGTGATGGTGGCAGAGACCTGGCGACCGGAGTTTACGGCCGGGACCCAGGGCCGCGTGACGGCGGGAATCACGGGCGTGAACAACGGCTTCGCGCTGGGCGCGAACGTCGCCGTGGGCAGCGAGGACCAGCAGGTCTGGGCCGCCGCAAGCCGCGAGAAGGCGGACGACGCCGACTACGCGCGCGGGACCCTCGGCGCGACGGAGTACGAGCGCAACAGCTACGAGCTTGGTTATCGCCTGCGTCACGGCGCTGGCATGTGGGCCTTCGAGTTCCAGCGCGACGACGGCGGCCCGGCCGGTACCCCGGCCCTGCCCATGGACACCTACCGGAACGAGGCCGATCGCTACCAGATCGCCTATGAAGGCTATTTGGGCGGACACGGCGTGAACGTGACCGCCTGGCGCAGCGACGGCGAGCACGACATGAATAACTACACGCTGCGCCCAAGTACCACCACCCTGCGCCGCTCCCTCACCAGCGCCGACGACCGGGGTGTGAAGCTCGACGTCACGCGGCCGACCGGTAGTGGTGCCCTGACCGCGGGTGTCGTGACACAGAAGACCGAGCACCAGGCCGACATCAGCGATCCGACCAACCCGATGTTCTTCACCAACGCCTACAACGACGTCGAGCGGGCGCCGTCGGGCGCCTACCTCGAGTGGGAAGGCCGGCGCGGTGGCTGGGAACTGGTGGCCGGCGCGCGCTACACGCGCGTGGCCATGGATGCGGGCGAGGTCGACTCCAGCATGGCCGCAATGAACCCAGACGTCGCGGATTACCGCGATGCCTTCAACGCCGCGGATCGATCCGTGACCGATAACAACGTCAACTGGGCCCTGAACGCCCGCCGGCCGCTGGCGGCCGGGACCGAGCTCGTCGCCGGGGTCTCGCGCAAGGTGCGCTCGCCGTCCTTTCAGGAACGCTACCTGTGGCTGCCTATGGAGTCCACGGGGGGGCTGGCGGACGGCAACCTCTATGTCGGGGACATCAATCTCGACCCGGAGGTGGGCCACGAGATCGACCTCGGCATCGACTGGCAGTCCGGCGCACACTACTTCACCCCGCGCGTGTTCTACCGTAACGTGAAGGACTACATCCAGGGGGTGCCCAACGGCGACCTGTGGATGATGCAGCCGGTGTTCCAGTTTACCAACGTCGATGCCGAGCTCTACGGATTCGATGCGGGCTGGGGTGTCGGCCTCACGCAGGCACTGCGTGTGGATGGCGGTGTCTCGATCGTGCGGGGCAAGCGCACCGATGTCGACGACAACCTGTATCGGATCGCGCCGCCCAACCTCAATGCCGAACTGAGCTACGTCGCCGGGCGTTCAACGTTCGGCCTGGAAGGCGTGTTCTACGCCGACCAGGACAATGTCGCGGAGACCAGCTTCGAGCAGACGACGTCCAGCTACGCCATCTACAACGTCAGCTGGCGATACGCCGTCAAGCGTGGCACGCACTTCAGCGTGGGGGTGGATAACGTGCTCGACGAGTACTACCACGATCATCTTGCCGGCTACAACCGCGTAGCCGACAGCGATGTGCCGGTGGGCGAGCGCCTGCCGGGAACCGGCCGCAACATCTATGCCGGACTGACCATGAGTTTTTGAGGCCACCCTCCGGCCTTGAACTGGTCCTGAGCGGGCCAGCCTCCGGCTCATGGTAAAATGCGCCCTCGGCCCCCAAGCCACGCCCCGGTGGCGGGGGCCTTTTTTTCCGGGCGGATGCATGCAATGTCGCGAAACCTGACCCCAGCCCTGATCCTGTCCGTCGCCGTGCACCTCGCGGCCGCGGCGGGCTATTGGCTGTGGGGCGGTCAGCCGGCGGGGCACGAACTCCTGCCGACGGTTGATGTGGTGCTGGTGGCGGAGGTTGCCATGCCCGTCGAGCGGGTCGATGCACCGTCAGAGCCGGAAACCCGGTTGTCCGAACGCGATCCCGAACCCGAGCCCATCGCGACCCCGGCGCCTCGAGCGCCATCGCCGCCGGCCGAGCCCAGCCAGCCCCCCCTCACGCAGTCGCCATCGAGACCGACGCCTACCGTGGCACGGCCGGTGCCGATCGACCCGGGCCTGCTCGCTTCCATCGAGCAGGCCTACAAGTCCGCCCTGCAGGCCGAGATCGCGCGCCATCGACACTACCCGCACATCGCCCGGCGCATGCGCCACGAGGGCACGGTGGAGGTGGGTTTCGTGGTGCTGGCCGACGGCCGGCTCACCGCGATCGAGGTGCTGAAGAGTTCCGGCCACCGCCTGCTGGACGAGGCCGCCGTCCAGGCGGTGCGGGAGGTGGGGCAGTTCCGGCCGATCCCCGCGGAGCTCGCGCGCACGCGCTGGCCGCTGTCGGTGCCGCTGAACTTCCGCCTGCTGTAGGCGGCCGGCGGTCCGCCTAGCGCACGTCCTCGCGGCGCGGGAACATCACCAGGTGGTCGATGTCGAGGCGGATCTTCATGTGCGTGCCCACCTCGTAGTCATAGTGGCTGTGCGCCAGGGACAGCACCTTCACGCCGCTTTGCAGGCGCAGGGTGTAGAGAAACTGGGCGCCGCGGAAGGCCTTGTCCAGCACCTCGGCCGGCAGGTCGGCGTTGTCGTCGTGCACGATGTCGTCCGGGCGCACCAGGATGTCCACCGGGCAACCCTTGCCGCAGCCCTCGGGCACCTCGCCCTCGATGATGCCGAGCTCGGTCTCGACCTGGTGCGGATTCAGCACCGTGCCCGGCAGCAGCACGCCCTGGCCGATGAAGTCGGCGACGAAGCGGTTGGCCGGCTGGTGATAGAGCTGGTAGCCGGTGGCCCATTGCTGCAACTCACCGCCGTTGATGACGCCGATCTCGTCGGCCATGGCGAAGGCCTCGAACTGGTCGTGGGTGACCAGCAGGCCGGAGATGCCTTCCTGCTTGAGGATGGCGCGGACCTCGCGCGCGAGTTCCTCGCGCAGTTCCACGTCCATGCTGGAGAAGGGCTCGTCGAGCAGTAGCAGCTTGGGTCGCGGCGCGAGCGCCCGGGCCAGCGCGATGCGCTGCTGCTGGCCACCGGAGAGCTGATGCGGATAGGCCTTGCCATAGGCGGGCAGGCCGACGAGCTGCAGCAGCTGCGTGACGCGGTTCTTGCGCTCGCCCACGGACTGGTGACGAATGCCGAAGGCGATGTTCTCCTCCACCGACAGGTGCGGAAACAGGGCGAAGTCCTGGAAGACCATGCCCACCTGGCGTTTTTCCGGCGGCAGGGCGAACCCGGGTCTGGTCACGACCTCGCTGGCCAGGTAGATCCAGCCGGAGGCGACGGGTTCGAAGCCCGCGATGGCGCGCAGCAGTGTGGTCTTGCCGCAGCCACTCGGCCCCAGCAGGCAGCCGATCATGCCTTCCTCCAGGCGGAAGGACACCTCGTGCACGACGTGGCGCCTGCCGTAGGCGATGCTCACCTTGTCCAGTTCAAGCAGCGTGGTCATGTCCCGGCCTCGATCGGCTGATGGAGCGGCTGAGGATGATCACCGGGATGATCCCCGCCACGACGATGGCAAGCGCCGCCGTGGAGGCGTCGGCCAGCCGTTCGTCGGAGGCCAGCTCGAAGGTACGCACCGCCAGGGTATTGAAGTTGAAGGGCCGCAGTATCAGTGTCGCGGGCAGCTCTTTCAAGACATCGACGAACACCAGCAGCACGGCAGTGAGCAGGGTGCCGCGCATGATCGGCATGTGGATCTTGCGCAGCACGTGCCGCGGCGCCAGGCCCAGCGAGCGGGCGGCGTCATCCATGGTCGGGCGGATCTTGCCCAGCCCCGCCTCCACCGTCTGGATGGAGACGGCGAGAAAGCGCACGGTGTAGGCGAACAGCAGCGCCACCAGCGTGCCGCTTAGCAGCAGGCCGGTGGAGATGCCGAACTGGTCGCGCATCCAGGTATCGACGGTGTTGTCCATCCAGGCAAACGGCAGCATCACGCCGACCGCGATGACCGTGCCGGGCACGGCGTAGCCCATGGCCGCGATGCGCACTGAGGCGATCACCAGCGGTGTGGGGCGCAGGCGCTTTCCGTAGCCCATCAGCAGCGAGAGCCCCACGGCGATGAGGGCGGCGAGGCTGGCCAGCATCAGGCTGTTGGTCGTCAGACGAATGAAGTCGGTGTTCACCATGTGGGGTGCGGTCTGCCAGGCCCAGACGGCAAGCTGACCCGCGGGCACCCCGAAGCCGAGCAGCAGCGGCAGCAGGCAGGCGATGATCGCCAGGACCCGCTTCGTGCCCCGCAGGCGGTAGCGCGGCAGCTGCAGGTAGCGGGTGCTGGTGTGGTGAAAGCGGGCGCGGCGCCGCGACCAGCGCTCCAGCACGATGAGCAGGAACACGAAGCCCATCAGCAGCGCCGAGAGCTGGGCGGCGGCGGCGCTGTCGCCCAGCCCGAACCAGGTGCGGAAGATGCCCGTGGTGAAGGTGCTCACGCCGAAGTACTGTACGGTGCCGTAGTCCGCCAGCGTCTCCATCAGGGCCAGCGACAGGCCGGTGATGATGGCCGGGCGTGCCAGTGGCAGGGCCACGCGGAAAAAGCTCGCCCAGGGACCGAGGCCGAGGGTGCGGCCCACCTCCAGCACGCACACCGACTGCTCGAGGAAGCCGGCGCGCGCCAGCAGGTACACGTAGGGATAGAGCACCAGCGAGAGCATGGCGATGGCCCCGCCCAGCGAGCGGATCTCCGGGAACCAGTAGTCGCCATAGCCCCAGCCGAAGGCCTCGCGCAGGGCTTCCTGGATCGGTCCCTCGAAGCCGAGCATGCCCGTGTAGGTGTAGGCGATGATGTAGGCCGGCACGGCCATGGGTAGCAGCAGCGCCCATTCGAAGATGCGTCGCCCCGGGAACTCGCACATGCTCGTCAGCCAGGCGGCGGTAATACCCATGATGAGCGTGCCGGCGGCCACGCCGACCATCAGGATGACGGAGTTGAGGACGTAGTCGGCGAGCACCGTCTGCGCGAGGTGTCGCCAGACATCGCCAGCGGGGTAGAACACGAAGCTGAATACCACGATGACGGGCAGGGCCAGCAGCAGGGCCGTCGCCACTACGCCGATGCGCCAGACGTCGGGCCGGGCCAGACGCGAATGACGCAATGACGAACGTTGTGGTGCCGCTTCGCTTGGGGTCATGTGAGGCAAATGCAAAGGGGGCGCGTCGCGCCCCCGGGCAAGATTGTCAGCAGTTTACCAGACATCACTTCCAGCCGGCACGGTCCATCAGCATCAGTGCCTGGGCATTCAGTTCGCCCAGCCGCCCCATGTTGACGGCGTCGGCCATGAACTGCCCCCAGTCCTCGAGGGTCTCGCTCCAGGCGATCCCGTCGCGCACGGGGTACTCGTGGTTGGTCTCGGCGTACCACTGCTGCGCCGCGTCGCTGGTCAGGAACTCGAGCAGCTTGATGGCATTGGCCTTGTTGCGGGATGCCGCGGTCACGCCGGCACCGCTGACGTTGACGTGCGCACCGCGGTCGTTCTGGTTGGGCCAGAAGACCCCCATGCGTTCGGCCGCGCCCCGCTGCCGGTCGTCGGCGTCATCGAGCATCATGGCGAGGTAATAGGTGTTGGCGATGGCGATGTCGCAACGACCGGCAGCGGCGGCACTGATCTGGTCGCGGTCGCCCCCGCGCGGCGGCTGGGCGAAGTTGGCCACGAGCTTGCGGGCCCAGGCCTCGGTCGCCTCCACGCCGTTGCTGGCGATCATCGAGGCCACCAGCGACTGGTTGTAGATGTTCTCCGAGGAGCGGATGCAGATGCGGCCCTTCCACTTCGGGTCGGCCAGTGCCTCGTAGGTGGACAGCTCGGCCGGATCGACCTTGCCCTTCACGTACATGATCGGCCGTGCACGCACCGACAGGCCGTACCAGTGTCCCTCGGGGTCGCGGTAGCTGGCTGGAATGGTCTGGTCCAGCACCGCGGACTGCACGGCCTGCAGCACGCCGGCCTCCTTGGCCCGGTGCAGGCGACCCGCATCGGTGGTGAGCAACAGGTCCGCCGGCGTGTTACGGCCCTCGGACTGCAACCGTTGCAGCAGGGTGTCCGCCTTGCCGGTGACCAGGTTGACCTCTATGCCGGTCTGCGCCGTGAAGCGCTCCAGCAGGGGCTTGATGAGTTCTTCCTTGCGGGCCGAGTAGAGGTTCACTTCCTCGGCCGCCTGTGCGGCGGCGGCAAACAGGCCAAGGGCCATCAGCCCCGCCAGCAAGAGAAAACGACTACGCATGCGACACTCCCGGTTGATCGTGGATAAAAGTCGAAACGCGAATTATTATCATTTAACAGTCGTGTGGCGTCAAGCGGGAAGATGGCTGTGGGCAGGGGCAGCAGGGAAGCCGGGGCGTGATGCCCGGGCTCATGTGGTGGGGGTTTGGCGAGGGGGTCTCCCTCGGGCTCAACGAAAAAAGCGGCCTTGAGGGCCGCCATTTACGTTGGGGGAGATCGACGCGCTATACCTTGACGTAGCTCCAGCCCTCGCGCATGCGCTGGATGATGTGTTCCACGGCCGACGGTGCGGTCTGGGTCCTGGGCAGCAGCACGACCTGGGCGCCGGCGCGCTCCAGATGGCCGATCGCCGTGTCGCAGGCCACGAACTGCAGGCCTTCATGTTTGGCCATCATCGCCACCACGCGGTCGCCATAGGGGGAGACGCCGGCGCGTAGCAGGTTGAGCCCCGCGCTGTTGGCGACCACCTCGATCTGTACGCCGCGCTCGCGGTATTCGTCGAGCAGCTTCTCGGCGCGATCGAGGGTTTCACGCATCTTGTCCGTCTCGCCGGAGGCGATGTGCAGGATGACGCGCGGGGCCTGCTCGGCGGCGGCGAGCTGCAGATCGGTGGTGGCGGTGTGGTGGTTGGCGAGCCAGCCGCCCGTGAAGCCCAGCGAGATCAGAAGCGTCGCCGCCACGCTGAAGGCCGCCAGGCGCTTGCGCGGATGATTGGAGTCCACGATCTCGCGCGTGGGCGCCTCGACGCCGTCATAGGCATGGCGCACGAGGTCCTTGAGGTTGCGCAGCTCGACGAACTCGGCACGCAGCGCCGGGTCCTTCTCCATCTCGAGCAGGAAGGCGTCACGTTCCTGGTGGCTCAGCTGTCCATCCAGAAAGGCGTGAATCAGCGCCTCATCGCGAACCTTCTCGGTCATTTAACCCTCCGAAGCTGGGGTTTGCCGTCGTTGGTGACGGGAACATAGGTCTGCAGCTCGCTCAGGTGGCCTGCCAGTGCCCGCCGAGCCCGGCACAGGCGGCTCATCACCGTGCCCACCGGGATATCGAGGATCTCGGCGGTCTCCGCATAGGCGAAGCCTTCCAGATCCACCAGGGTCAGAACCTCACGCTGGCCGATGGGCAGTTTGCCGACAGCGCGACGCACGCGGTTGACGATCTCCTGGCTGGTGGTCTCCACTTCCGGGCAATTCTCGCAGACGAACATCTCGTCGTCGATCTCCACGCCGGGTTTCTGGCGGCGCAGGTGCTCGCGCCAGGTGTTGCTGAGGATGGCGCTCAGCCAGTGTTCCAGCTTGTTTCCATCGCGCAGCTGATGACTCTTCTGCAGCGCCTTGGTGAGCGTGTCCTGTACCAGGTCGTCGGCCAGCATCGGGTCGCCGCTCCAGGCCAGCGCCATGCGATATAGCCGCGTCCTGCTCCCCTCGAGTTTCTTCCGGAATGTGCGTGTTGCACAGATGTATTCCAGTACTTTCATCACTCCCCCTGCCTTTTGATGATGCCTCGCTCGAGACGTCTATTCCCGCTCTGTTGCGTGTTGTCGTTGGCGGCGGGTTAGGGTTCACGTTTTTGCATATCCGCTGCGTGCGGGAGAGAAAAACGTGATTGACCACAAAGTCTAGCGCGCGGCCCGGGTGTGGGGAAGAAACAGAAGTATTTCAGAACATGCTGATCTGCCGATCAACCGTCTGACCGTTCATTCGCAATGTGCGCCCCGCATGAAGATCTCCAACGGTGTGTGTATGACGCACGTCGTCTCGTGGTGTGTGCAGGAATAATTCCGATACGGCTGGCGTCAATGGGTCGAGGTCGGACAAAACGTCCTGCCCTACATAACAACACACCATCCACAGAGGCCAGCCAAATGAAAAAAACTGTTCAGCCGATCGCCTGGCTCGCGGTGCTGCTGCTCGTCGCGTTCGCGGCCCCGAGCGTCAGCGCGGCGGAGTCTTCGCCAAAACCCTTCGCCGAGAAGCGCGTCGTGTTGCAGATGTCGGACGAGGATCCGTTCAAGCAGACGCTGGTGCTCAACGTGGCGAACAACCTGATCAAGCATTACGGACCGGACAAGGTCGATATCGAAATCGTGGCCTTTGGTCCGGGTCTGCGCCTGCTGTTTGCCGACAATGCCAACAAGGGTCGGATCGGGGACCTCTCCCAGCAGGGAGTGCGCTTTGCCGCCTGCGAAAACACCATCGCCAACATGTCGCGCATCCTCGGGGGGGAGCCCGCATTGAACGCTAACGCCGTGCGCGTGTCGGCCGGGGTGGTGCGCATCCTGGACCTGGAGGGCGAAGGCTATACGTTGATCCGCCCGTAAGCCGATCAATGCCGACTGAATCGGCGTGAGCTGACAGCAAATAACAAGAGTTTGGGGAGTCCAGAAATGAAGACGAAACTGAAGGCACTGGCCGGCGTGGTGACGCTCGGCCTCGGGCTGGCTGCGGCCGGTCAGGCCAACGCCACGAACTGGGTCATGCTGCAGGGTACCGAGCCGGACGGCATGGCGGAGCGCGCCCGACTGTGGGGGTTCATTCAGCCCACCTATCGTTCGACCAGCGGCACCGAGCTGCCGGCTGGGCCGTGGGCGGGTCAGCCAATGCAGCCCAACATGATCCCTACCGACCTTACGTCCGACTCGCAGTTCCAGTTGCAGCGCGCGCGCATCGGCGTGCGTGGCGTTGCCATGCCCATCGACAGCAAGGTGAACTACTTCTTTCTCACGGAGTGGGGTGACAACGGTATCACCGTCGGCAAGGGCGGGGCCGGCGTGATCTCCGATGCCAGCATCACGCTCAATCACATCCCCGGTGCGCGCGTGCGCCTGGGCCTGTTCAAGACGCCGATGAGCGAGGAGATCTTTCAGGGCATTGGCACCATGGACTACGTCAACTTTACCTCGTTCACCGACCAGCAGCTCAACGAACGCCACCTGCCAACTGATGGGATTGCCGCCTGTGATCCGGCGGCCGACACCCTGTACAGCCGCTACTGCGAATCCGGCAATGCCTTCTCGGATTTCGGTGCTGCACGTGACACCGGCGCGATGGTGTTCGATGCCTTCAGGCAGGGCGACTGGGAGCACACCTACGCGGTGATGATTGGCAACGGCAGCGGCGTGAACGCCGGCAACACCGACAACAACCTCGATACCCGTGCCTACTGGTCCTCCGAGTGGATCTTTGGCGGCCAGGGGCCACGCCGCGAGGGCTGGAAGCTCTACGCCTGGATGCACGATGGCAAGCGCACCATCCTGGACAGTGCAGAGCTCGTGGCCGGCAACCGCGTCGAGCGGGAATACGACTACGAGCGCTCCGGGTTGGGCACTACCTACCGCCGTGGCAAGTACCGGTTCTTTGCCGAGTACAACCAGGCCGAGGGCATGATCTTCGACGGGACCGACGGCGGGGCCGTGGCGGGTTCGCTCAACAACGCGGGCACGGCCGTTTCCACCTTCAACCTGTTGCCGGAGGAAGAGGCGGACGCCTACTACCTCGACTTCGGCTACAAGGTCACGCCGAAGATCGAGCTCGACGTGCGCTACGACGTCCAGAATCGTGGTACGAAAAGTTCCGCGCCGGGTGTGGAGCGCAAGTTCGAGACTGTGACGCTGGGGGCGCAGTACTTCTTCAACCGCAAGTCGCGTCTCATCGTCAACTACGAGTTCCGCGATCTCGAGGCGCCGAACCTGCCGTCAGGCGCCGTGCCGAACCAGATCGGCGACGCCATCGACGACCGTCTCTCGCTGCAGGTGTTCATGGCCTTCTAGGCCATGACATTTGCGGCTTCAGGGCTCCTGCAAGCGATAATAAGAACCTGCATCGTCAGGATTGGGCAGTGACGTTGGCCCCGGGGAATCCTCGGGGCTTTTTTCGTGGGCGGGGCACGCTCATGTCGTTGCCGGTGGCGTGTAGCCCAGCAGCGCGGCCTGCGGCATGGGGCGGGCGAACAGGAAGCCCTGGTAGGCATCACAGCCGCTGTCGGCGAGGAACCGGAGCTGTTCCCCGGTCTCCACGCCCTCGGCGATGACCTCCAGGTCCAGCGAATGGCCCATGGCGATGATGGCATGGATGATCGCCGCGTCGCTGGGCTGGCGGAGCACGTCGCGCACGAACGAGGCGTCGATCTTCACCTGGTCGAGCGGCAGGCGCTTGAGGTAGGAGAGTGACGAATAGCCGGTTCCGAAGTCGTCCATCGAGAAGCGAAAGCCGAGTTCGCGCAGCTCGTGGATTCGGTGGGCGACGTCCTTCGGCTCGCCCAGGACCACGCTCTCGGTGAGTTCCAGCTTGATCAGGCGGGCGTCGGCGCCCGTCTCATCGAGGATGCGGGTCACGCGCTGCAGGTAGTCCGGCTGGTGGAACTGGCGGGCGCTGACGTTGACGGAGATGCCTCGTTCGGCCCCGGTGGACGAGCGGTTCCAGGCGATGAGGGTGCGGCAGGCCTGTTCGAGTACCCAGTCGCCCAAGGGCACGATCAGGCCCGTCTCCTCGGCCAGCGGGATGAACTCGGCCGGCGAGACGGGGACGCCGCGGGCGTGTGGCCAGCGGAGCAGCGCCTCGGCGCCGACGAGTGCACCGGCCCGGTCAACCTGCGGCTGGAAGTGGAGCTCCAGTTCGCCGTGATCAACCGCGTGCCGCAGGGCGGCCTCGAGTGAAGCGCGGTGTTCGACGGCGCGCTGCATGCCCGGATCGAAGAAGCTGACCCGGTTGCGGCCGGCGGACTTGGCATCATACAGGGCGACGTCGGCCTGTTTGAACAGGTCCTCCATGGGCGTGGCCTGGCCGAGGAACAGGGTCGCGCCGATGCTCGGCGTGATCTGGTATTCGCGGATGGCCCCCAGGTCATAGGGCTGGCTGAGGGTCGTGCGGATGGTCTCGGCGAGCTGTGCGGCACGGCGGCGGGCCATGTCATGGTCCCCGCCGAGGGCCTCGAGCAGGATCACGAACTCGTCACCGCCCAGCCGTGCGATCGTGTCGGCCTCGCGCACCTGCATGCGCAGCCGCTGCGCGACCTGCACCAGCAGGGTGTCACCGGCGTCGTGGCCACGCGTGTCGTTGAGCGTCTTGAAGCGATCCAGATCGAGCATCAGTACCGCCCCGTGCTCACCGGCCCGCGCACTGGTGGCCAGCGCGTGGGCGAGGCGGTCGTTCAGCAGGCGGCGGTTGGCCAGGTGCGTGAGCGGATCGTAGAAGGCTAGCTGGTGAATGCGTCGCTCGGCATCCTTGCGATCGGTGATGTCGGAGAAGGAGGCGACATAGTGCGTGGGCCGGCCTGCCTCGTCCTGCACGCGGCTGATCGACAGCCACTGCGGGTAGATGGCGCCGGACTTGCGGCGGTTCCACACCTCGCCCTCCCAGTAGCCCCGCTCGCGGATCGCCTGCCACATCTCGGCGTAGAAGGCCGGGACATGCCGGCCCGAGCGCAGGATGGCCGGGGTCTTGCCGATGACATCTTCGGGCTCGTAGCCGGTAATGCGCGTGAACGCGCGGTTGACCTGCTCGATGCGCGAGTCGCTGTCGGTGATCATCACGCCTTCCTGCGATTCGAAGGCCACGGCAGCGATTCCCAGCCGCTGTTCCGCCTCCTTGCGCGCGGTGATATCGGTATGCGTGCCCATGACCCACTTGGGCCGGCCATCGGCTGCGCGCGAGACGATCTGGCCGCGGTCGTGGATCCAGACCCAGTGCCCCGCCCGGTGGCGCATGCGCAGTTCGCAGTCGTAATGGTCCAGTTCGCCGGCGAAGTGGCGGGCCAGCAGGGCCTCGGCCTGGGCGAGGTCGTCCGGGTGCGTGAGGTCGCGCCAGGTGTCGACGGTGCTGGGCAGGAGTTCGGCCAGCCGGTAACCCAGCATCTCCGCCCAGCGCTCGCTGAAGATGGTCTCGCCGGTGAGCGCGTTCCATTCCCAGGTGCCGACGCGGGTGCCCTCGATGATCGCGGCCAGGCGCTGGCGCTCGCTGGCCAGCGCCCGTGCAGTCCGCTCCGCGTGGCGGGTCTCGTAGCGCACCATGAGGTAGATGAGCAGCACGGACAGCGCGACGAAGACGATGCCCTTGGCACTCTGTACGAAGCGCATCTGTTCGGCGTCGAGTGGGGCCAGGCTCACGAGCCAGTCGGAGAACAGGATCCAGGCAATGCCGAACAGGCCGTAGTACAGCGCACAGCGCCCCGCGAGACCGAGGTAATCGAGGCGTGACCGGGGGGCGTCAGTCATGGTGGCGTGTCGGCCTGGCGGCGCGGCGGTGGGGGGTTGGATGCTGCATAACGGGTGGCTCGATTATAGGGTATGAGGCTAGGCCTGATGCTTCGGGGTAGGCGGCGGCGATCCAGGCCGGGTCGAGATTCAGCCGTGCAGTGTTCGCACTTTCGGACAATGGTGCGTGATGCCGCCTTCCGTCGCCAGCGCCACCGACTATACTGACAGGCCAAATTCTATCAACTCGTGGACTCATGAGGAGAACAACAATGAAAAAGCAACTGATGGCCATGGCTGTGGCCGCCGCACTGGCGACGACGGGCGCGGCGCAGGCCGCGGGCGGCACCTACTTCGGCGCCCAGCTCGGCGTGGCCGACGTGAGCGGTTTCGATGAAGGGATGATGCTGGCTGCCACGCTTGGCGTGCCGGCCGACCAGATGGTCCCGAACCTCGCCTTCGAGGCGGAGCTGGGCATGACGGTCGTCGATCCCGACCGCAACGTGATCGGCGGAACGGCGGAACTCTCCTACTGGTATCTCGGCGGCTTTGCCGTCTACAACCTGCCCCTGAACAACAACCTGAAGCTGCGCGGCAAGCTGGGCCTCGGGTATCTCGATGTCGAGGTCGATGCGCCCGGCGGTACCGCCTCGGAAGACGATATCGAGGCCATGTTCGGGGTCGGTCTGACGGTCCCGATGCGCGGCACCATGCGCTTCATCACCGAGTACACCCGCGTGGAATCGGATATCGACCAGATCTCCGCGGGTTTGCAGTTCGATTTCTGAGTCAGCCTCACCTGCCGAAAGAAAGCCGGGCTTGCCCGGCTTTTTTTATCGACACTTCGCCGGTCTCAGCGTGCCGGGTTGTCCCCGGATGCCCCCTGGGCGACCGCGCGACGGGCGGCCGGGCCCGTGAGTAGCAGGGCGGCGAGTTCCGACTGGCGTCGGGTGCCCGTCTTGCGGAACGTGCTCTTGAGCTGGCTGCGCACGGTGTGCACCGTGATACCCAGGTCCCGGGCGATGTCCTCCGGCGTCATGCCCGTGGCGATGCCGGCCGCGGTGCGCGCCTCGGCGGCGGTGAGGTCGAAGAGCTCGGTGAGCAGCCCGAGATCCAGATCGGGCGGGTGCTGCGGGTCGTGCAGGAAGACCACGGCGTGCCCGTCCGGCAGGGTCAGGGACATGTTCGCCCTGTCCGGCTCGAGGTGCGCGATGATGAGATGCAGGGGAGGCTGTGCGGGTCGGGGTATCCGGATGGTCTGCGGCGGCGGGGGCGCTGCGGCGGCCTTCGATGTCCGGGCGCGTCGCAGCCGCTGGCGAAAATGGTCGGAAAGCTGCCGGTCCATGATCCGCAGCTGGTTCTGGCGCAGCGCCAGGGCGGGTGTCTGCTCGACCAGGGCCACTGCCCCGGCGCTGGCGGCCCGTACCAGGCCCTGCGCGTCCAGCACGAGGAACGGGGGCGCCCCGTGGCGCGCCGCCACTCGTGTGGCCTGCAGCTCCAGGTTCATGGCGTCCAGGTGCCGGGACAGGGTGATGGCCTGCCGCAGGTGCGGGATCAGCGTGTTGATGGCCGCGGTCTCGCGTGCCGAGTAGTGCCGCTGGCCCCCGGTGCGCTGGATCAGGAGTTGTACGGTGAGATCGGGCCCGGCGTGCACCGTGCCGCAGACGCCGTGGTGGATGTCCAGGTGTCGCGCCCAGTCGTTGTAGAACTCGGTACGGTAGAACTCGGGCTGCCGGCAGCTGAAGTCGAGATAAGTGGAGTAGAGCCGGCCGCCGGGCTTGTGCCGGAGTTCGGGGCGCCAGGGGCAGGCGTTCACGTAGTGGTCGAGATAGTCGCGGTGGGCCGCGTCGTCGATATGCACCTTGAAGCTGTGTCGTACCTCGTCGGCCGCGCCGTTGAGGATTAGCAGGCGCGCCGAGCGCGAGTGGGTGGCCTCGACCAGTTGATCCAGGAAGAGCGGCCAGACAGCGGGGTTGCCGACCGCGTCGAAAAGGGAATGCAGGACCCGCCCCTGGTGGCGCGAGAGGTGCTTGAGTGTTCGCTGTTCGCCACCGCTAATCGTGCCCATGAGGCTCCAAAGAGTGATAAGCATCACATTTTTTGCAGGCGCCCCTGAAGACTAGTAATGTCCGGGGTTATTGGCAAGCGTTAAAACTCCCAACACAACCCTGAATCGGCGCAAGCCGCGGAGGAGGTCTGCATGACCTGTTCGAACACCTTGCCCGGGCACGCGCACAGCATGGCTACCACCAGCCCCCACGGCGATCGGCTGGTGCTGGCGCGGGGCGGTGGCGACGCGGGCCGCCCCCTCCTGTTCGTGCATGGCTGGACCTGCCGGCGTGACCACTGGTCTGCCCAGATGGCGGCCTTCGCGCCGGCGCATCCGGTGGCCGCGCTGGACCTCAGCGGCCACGGCGAGTCCGGCTGCCGGGGGCGCGGCGACTGGAGCGTGACCGGGTTGGCCGGCGACGTGCAGGCCGCCCTGGCGGCGCTTGGTTGGCAGGATGCCGTGCTGGTCGGGCACTCGATGGGCGGGGCAGTGGCCCTGGAGGCCGCGCTTCGGGTGTCGGAGCGGGTCGCGGCCGTGGTGCTGGCGGACAGTTTCGTGCTGCCCTACGGCGACCTGACGGAAGACGACGCGCGTGCGATCGAGGCGCCGTTTCACGCCGACTTCGCCGCTGCCATCGACGGGCTGGTGGAGCAAACGGGCGGGGCGTTGTCTGCGGCCGAGAAGGACTCGCTCAAGGCGGGCATGGCCGCGGCCGATCCCGCCTGGGCCCTCCCGCTGTGGGCCGACCTGCTGCGCTGGACCCCCGATACTGCCTTTGCCGGCATCGAGGCACCGATCCACGCCATCAACGGCGCCCTCATTCCCGAGGTGGCGCGCCAGCGCTGCGCCCCGCACCTGAGTGAGCGGCTGCTGCCGGGTGCCGGCCACTTCCTGCAGATGGAGCAGCCGGCGGCCTTCAACCGGAGCCTGCACGAGGTGCTGGCGGCGCTCTGACGCCGGCCCTGTCACGCGGATCGAAAAAGGGCGCCCGAGGGCGCCCTTTTTCGTCTTGCGATCGGGTCGGCGAGGATCAGCAGCCGCTGACGCATACCCCGAAGATCAGGTTGATGCTGCCACCCTCCATCACCGGGGGTTCATCTTCGGTCACGTCCGTCGTGCCAAGACCCAGCACCAGCAGCTGGCCGCCCGCCTGCACGTAGCCGGTGAGGAAGCCCTCGCCCGGCGCGACGACGTCGCTGATGTCGATCTCGATCATCCCGGCGCGGGTGGTGCCACTACCGCCGACGGTGTAGCTCAGCGGGGGGAGCGTTTCCAGAGCCGCTGTTTCTTCATAGATCCCGCCTTCGCCGAAGTTGGCGAACGGCACGGTCCAGAAGGTGTCCCGCAGCGTGATGGTCGCGTTGCCTTCGCTGAAGGCGATCTGGCTGCCGGTCTCCCAGCGGTTGATCTCGAAGTCGTACTGACCCACGAAGAAGCCCGGGCCCACCAGGCGGTAGGTCCTGCCGTTGAGATCGGCGGCGTTCCCGCGGCGCAGGCCGACGAGCAGCTCGTGCACCGTTTCGCCGGTGCCCGCAGGCACGGTATCGGCGCGCACGTCTCCGATGGAGGGCAGCCCCGTGGCCAGCACCAGCAGGTTGCCCGCCGGGTCCATGAAGCCGTCGATGCGCTGATCGGGGTCACCGCCTTCGCCCGCGATGGTCAGGTTGACCGCGCCATCGGTGGCGACGCTGATGGGCAGGTCGAAGAGCTCGTCGGTACGCTGGGCGAAGAACTCACTCTTGACCACCGGCGTGCCGTCCACGAACTGCTGCAGGTCCGCCTCGACCTCGTCGCCGAGGCTGGCGAAAGTACCTTCGCCATCGCCCTCGGCGCCCGTGTCGCTGATGGTGGCGCCGAAGCTCAGCACGGAGTAGTTCACCTCGAGGCCCGGTTCGAAGTTCACCAGCTCCAGGCGCACGACGCCCCAGTCACCGGCCAGGTCGCCGATGGTGGCTCCGTCGCTCTTGCGCGCCAGGAAGGCCTGGTTGACGCTCACGGCCTCGAAGCCGGTGCCGGAGGCGGTGGAGATGGCCAGGCCCATGGCGGCATCGGGCAGGCCGAGCGTGGTGCCCGCGCTGCCGACGCGTTCCATGGCGAGGCTCCAGGCCGCCTCGGTGACGCCGCCCTCGCTCTCCTCGGGCAGGTTCGCGGTGATGCCGTCGGTCGCGAAGACGGCCGGGATCGGCTCGTCCGCCTCCAGGCAGCCATAGTCGGCGACCACCGTGGAGCTGTTCGCCGGACTGCGGGTGTCGAAGTAGGAAAACACCTCGCAGGTATCCGTGAGTACCAGCTGGCCGTTGATCGTGTCGGCCATGGCCATGCCGGGCTGGAGGAAGCCCCCGACCAGGGTGCCAGTGCCGCTGGCGGCCTCGATGCCCCAGGTGGCGGAGAGCAGGTGGTAGGCAAGGCCGCAGCTCAGGCTCAGGTTGACATCCGCGGTGGCCGTGCCGCTGGCCGTGCCGTCGAACCGGCAGAGCTGCTGCGGCCCGCCCGGCTGGGTCAGCACGGTGACGTCGTAGGCGGCATTCTCGGCGAGGTCCGTTGCGAAGCTGAAGCTGCCGTCGGTGCCGATGGCCAGATCGTCGCCGCCGTTGTTCTGCAGTACCAGGCCGCTTCCGGCCAGCCCGCTGACGTCCACGTTCACGCTGTAGGTGACGGTGGATTCCTCGAACGTGATGTCGACGGTGCAGGCGCCACCGGAGAGATCGACGGTGTAGAGATTGCCGTCCACCGGGGTGACGGCTGTCTCTTATAC
>OMKS01000773.1_pt1 | contig 29552 bp, 26 predicted proteins | sample 1674721 | NCBI WGS metagenome assembly OMKS01 (sample SAMN06264996, study PRJEB25208) | sediment metagenome | isolation source: hot spring sediment | place: USA: California | collected 2014-09-02 | reverse complement strand
TAAATTCCTCTGGTTGCCTCTCTTTGTGTCCCCTCTACAATTGGGACAAAAAAACAAGGCTCAATTGTCTCACTTGTAATTCTGCCATGACGTTTATAAAAACGGGTTAATATCTGCAGTGAACCCTCTTGCATAGGAGCCAAAAGGATACCCCCTTCTGCTAACTGATCAAAAATAGTTTCTGGTATCTCTGTAGCTGTAGCTGAAAACAAAATCCTCTCATATGGTGCATACTCTTTCCAGCCTCTTAGCCCATCATCAAATCTGGTAAATATATTGTATAACTCTAATTGGGAAAAACGATTTCGCGCCTCTTTAAGCAGCACATCAATTCTCTCTACTGTAAAGACTCTCCTTACAAGTTGACTCAAAATAGCTGCCTGATAACCACTGCCACATCCAATCTCTAGTATAGAGTCAACTCCATCTAGCTCTAAATATTGTGTCATTTTTGCAACTGTTACGGGCGAACTTATCCACTGACTCTGTGCTAGAGGGAGTGCTTCTAGTTGATTGGCTAAATGAGCAAAAACTGGTGGAACAAAATATTTGCGATTTACTTTACAAAAAGCCTCTTTGACTTTAGAGTCAAGCTTAAACTGCCTATCAATAGCTTCAACCATCTGGTGTAATTCTCTTGCTTGTATCATCCTTCCTCCATCGATATATAGCGACGTATTTTTACTATATCTTGTAAATCAATGGTGGTTGACACACCATTTGTTTGCCTATTGCCCAAAATCTCTCCATTGGGATTAATCATTATAGACACTTGTGCGATTTGGTGATCGCCATCACTACAAACTACTACAAAGCATTGATTCATCACTGCCAAAGCTGTTGCTAATATCACTAGATGGTTTTCTCTAGCTACTCCCCATTTTACTGGTATTACAACAACTTCTGCTTTTTCAATTTGACGCCATAAATCCTTGAATCTCAATTCAAAACAGAGCAAAATAGCATACCTTACGCCATCTATCTCAAATGGCTTGATATCCTCACGCCTACCTGCTAAAAAATGGTGATGCTCATTACTCAGGCGAAAAAGTTTTGTTTTGTTTTGAGTATGTACTATCTTATTTTTAGATAACACGACAGATTGATTTACAAATCGATTCTCTTCTTTTAGAATCAAAGAGAATATAACAATTTTATTTTCAACTATTTTTAGAAGCTTGCTAAGTGCCTCCTTGCCAAAAGTAGCTGCCTCTTCTAAGTGCTCATAATCAAAATCTGTCAAAAAAACCTCAGATGCCACAATCAAAGAGCCATCTTTTTGCTCTTCAATAGCCTCAATTAGCCTTTCAAGCCTCTGATTGTAACTCTTTAGGGTATTTACCTGAAGTGAAAAAATCTCTAAATATCTCTTTTTAGAAATCATCAAGATTTAAACTGCCTTTAGAGTAATTGGTCACATTTCCTTCAAAAAAGTTTGTTTTTTGATCATTAAATTTAGCAAAATTATCAACCCATTTGATTGGGTGTTGCGCATTGTAGAGTTTTTCCATACCAACTGCACGCAAACGCTCATCGGCTAAAAACTTGATATACTCTTCGATTATCCCATCTGTAAGTCCCAATATCTGGCCTTGTGTGATATATTGCCCCCACTGGATCTCTATCTTGACAGCTGCTTCAAACATCGCATTTACTTCATCGTTGAGTGCTTTTGTAAATAACTCTGGTCGTTCTCGCCTGGTAGATTTAATCATATTTTGAAACAAGGTTACGTGTGTAACTTCATCTCTTTGGATAAAACGGATCATTTGAGCAGATCCTAGCATCTTGCCTGATCTTGCTAGAGTATAGATATACGCAAAACCACTATAAAAATATATACCTTCAAGTATTTGATTGGCAAACATCGCTTTTACGATATTTTCATCTGTTGGATTATGGCTAAGCTCATTATAAACTTTTGCAATAGCATCATTTTTACTCTTTAGCATCATATCGCGTCGCCATAAATCATATATCTCATCTGTATTACTTGAGATACTATCAACCATCACAGCATAACTTTGCGCATGAAGTGCCTCTTCGAATGCCTGACGGACTAATATAAGATTTATCTCAGGTGATGTGATAAAAGGGTTGACATTGTCAATGAGATTATTTGTCTGCAACGAATCCATAAATATTAGCTGTGCTAAGACCTTGTCATAAGCTTCTTTTTCTGCATCTGTGAGATTTTTATAGTCTCCAACATCTCGCGTCATATCGACCTCTTTTGGAAACCATGTATTATTTAACATAACTTCCCAAAGATTGTATGCCCATTGGTATTTGATGTCATTTAATTCAAAAATTCCTGTAGGATTTCCGCCAAAAATCTTTCTATCATTTGTGTTTTCTTGCGATTCTGGATTGTATATTTTTTTTCTCTCCATGACTTTTCCTCTTGTGAGATATTAGGAGAATATTATACAACTTTTGGCTGATTATTGGATTTGTAGTTTTGATCGCCTACTGATAGGAGGCAACCTTTCTGTAAAAAGTATTAAGAAGGACATTTAGGGGATGTATAAATGAAAAGTTGCCTAGAAAGCTCGTGTTAATCACTAGGCAAAAATCTTTGGGGAGAAAGCTTTTTGCCACTTTCTAGCTAGAATATTATTGAAATACTGTGAAGAAATCGTGTGATTGTTATTGACAACCCATGCACTCCATGCTTCTATCTTCAATCCCCTCTACTTCTTGGACGCTTTCTGGTGATTGACTCCTTAGATAATAAGTCGACTTCAGACCAAATCTCCATGCATCCATATAGATATCGTTGAGATATTTACCACTTGCTTTATCTAAGGTGATAAAGATATTCAAACTCTGCCCTTGGTCTATCCATTTTTGGCGCACAGCAGCTGCACGGATAAGGACTCTCTGATCAAGCTCATAGCTTGGCGTATAGTACTGCCAAGTCTCAGGTGAGAGCTTAGGAGCAACAACAGGGATGAGCCCTGAGAGGTTCTCCTCAAACCATTTTCGTTTATATATTGGCTCGATTGCTTGTGTTGTTCCAACCAAAATTGAAATTGAGCTAGTTGGCGCTATTGCCATGAGATAGCCATTTCGCATACCATCATTTTTGACCTTCTCTCTTAGCTTATCCCAATCGTGCTCATACCCAAACAATCCGCCCCTATCAACTAACTTGCATGCATTTTCATTTGCTCTATCTATAGGAAAAATCCCTTTTGACCAATTTGAACCTTCGTATAGAGAGTATCTTCCTTTTTCTATCGCCAAGTCACTTGAAGCTTTAATAGCATAGTATGAAACCGACTCCATCACTTGGTCTATCCGCATTAGATGCTCGCTGCTCCCCCACGATATACCATTTTGTGCCAACATTTGTGCCTCACCCATAACTCCAAGCCCAATTGCTCGCGTTTTTTCGTTGGTTTTTTTCACTTTTGCAAGGGGATAAAAATTAAGATCAATTACATTGTCAAGCATCCTAATAGCAACTGGAACAACCCTTGCTATATCCTCTTGAGTGTTGATTTTTGACAAATTTACAGAAGCTAGATTACATACAGCAGTATCTCCATCAATTGCCTCTTTGTCAACCATCCATATCTTTTTTCCATCCAATGAATCTAAAGCTGTTATTTTTTTGGCAGGTTTTGTCAATCCACTGTCAACCTTAACAATCTCCTCTTCGTCAAAAATCGCAATAGAACCATCTTCAAATATTATCCGAATATTATAATGATTTGGAGCTGTATTTTGAAATATCTCTGTGCATAAATTGGAGCTTCTAATAACCCCTGCATGACCATTTGGATTTGCTTTATTTGCAGTATCTTTGAAAGTTAAAAATGGATTACCTGTTTCAAAATAGCTACGTAATATATCTTTCCAGAGACTTTTAGCTGAGATTACCTCTTTTGTCAAATCCTCTCTTGCTTCACACTCAATATAACGCTCATTAAATGCATCTCCATAAAGGCCAACTAGCTCTGGAACCTCAAAGGGATCAAAAAGGGTCCATGTCTCATCTGCCTCCACTCGCCTCATAAACAAGTCATTTATCCACAAAGCAGGGAACAAGTCATGAGCTCTTCTTCGCTCTTCTCCAGAATTCTTTTTCAAATCGATAAAATCTTTGACATCGATATGCCACGGCTCTATATAGACCGCAATTGCACCTTTTCTTGTGCCCAATTGATCAACTGCAATTGCAACATCATTTGCGATTTTCAAAAATGGCACAATCCCACCAGCTGCGTGCTTATGTCCGTCGATAAAAGATCCCATCCCACGAACATTCGACCAGTCCCATCCTATCCCTCCACCAAATTTAGAAAGAAGCGCCATCTCTTTGTATGCGTCAAAAATTCCCTCTATATTGTCAGGGGTAGAACCTATGTAACATGAGCTAAGCTGATGTCTAGGTGTGCGTGCGTTACTAAGAGTAGGAGTCGCAGCCATCACTTCAAATTTACTCAAAATATCATAAAACTTTTTGGCCCAACTTTGACAATCAAACTCGTTTTGTGCCAAAAACATAGCTACACCCATAAAGAGTTGCTGTGGTAATTCTATAGGCATACCTTCTTTGTCTTTGAGTAAATAGCGATCATACAAAGTACGCACTCCAAGATAGGTAAACTGCAAATCTCTTTCTGGTTTTATGTAGTTATTTAAATCGTCCAAATCGTATTTCTCTTTGAGTCCTAGGACTATCCGTCCAGCTGCTTCCCCTCGCTCAAAATAATCTCTTAAGTGATTGTATCCGGTGTAGCCAGTGACCTTATGGTATAGATCGTATAAAAAAAGTCTAGCTGCTACAAAAGTCCAGTCTGGTCTATCTATATCTATTTTGTCTACTGCTGTTTTGATAAGTGTTTGCTGTATCTCTTCGGAAGTTATCATGTCACGAAATTGAAGTTTGGCATCAACCTCAAGCTCACTTTGACTAACCCCCTCTAGACCTTCTACTGAAGCAGAAGTATATTTTTGGATTTTTGTTACATCCAGGGTCTCAACTCGACCATTACGTTTAAGAATTCTTATCATTAAAATTGCTCCTCTTTATACCGTATAGATAGTTTATATTTATTCAATAATTCTTTAAAATAAGGTATTCATTTTACTCTTTTTTACTTCGAGTGATTTTAATTCAAGTCAGCTCTAGAGATTTTTAAGGTAACCAACAATTATACTATTCTCTATTATTATAAGTTTCACTTATCAAATACCCTATTGAAAATAGCATCTACATTTTTTGTGTAGTAGCTATAATCAAAACACTCTCTTATCTGTTTTTCTGATAATTTTGAGCGAAGCTCACTATCTTCTAACAAATAAAGCAGATACAAGCTCTCTTTGTTTTCATTTAGCGGTGGTTTCCCTTGTCTTATCTCTTCCCAAACTTTCATTGCATTTCTTTGAACGATAGCATACGCTGCCTCTCTGCTCACCCCCGCCTTTGGAAGCTCGAGCAAAACTCGTTGCGAAAAGACCAATCCCCCTGTGAGATTGAGATTTCTTAACATATTTTCAGGCATTACTGTGAGATTTGCTATGACATTATTAAATCTATGTAGCATAAAATCGGCAGTGATAAAACTATCAGGGAGCCAAAACCTCTCTGTAGAGCTATGTGAGATATCTCTCTCGTGCCAAAGTGCGACATTCTCCATGGCTGGAGTTGCATACGCTCTAATGATTCTAGCAAGTCCTGTGATATTTTCTGTTAGGATAGGATTTCGCTTGTGAGGCATTGCTGAACTACCTTTTTGACCAGCGGCAAAAAACTCTTCACACTCATACACCTCTGTCCTTTGCCAATGGCGTACTTGTACTGCAAATTTTTCTATGCTTGAAGCAAGGAGTGCTAATGCTGTTGCAACTCTGGCATACCTGTCTCTTTGAATTACTTGATTTGAAGCTGGTGCAGGTTCCAGCCCAAGTTGCTTACATGCTATCTCTTCAAGTTCAAGTGGAGCATGAGCAAAATTGCCCATAGCGCCACTGATTTGTCCTACACTAATAACCTTCAAGGTTTGCTCTAAATTTTCTAAATGTCTTTTCATTTCGTCATACCACACTGCAAGCACAAGCCCAAAAGTTATTGGCTCACCATGTATTCCATGACTTCGCCCTACCATAAGGGTCATTTTGTGCTCATATGCTCTTTTTTTGATAGACTCCATTACCATCTCTACATCCTTGATGATAAGATTTAATGAGTCTTTTATTTGTAGTGCTACGGCAGTATCAATAGTATCTGAGCTAGTCATTCCATAGTGAAACCACCTACTCTCTTCACCCAAATTCTCAGAAACACTTGTAGTAAAAGCTATCAAATCGTGTCTTGTTATTGCTTCAATCTCATCGATTCTCTCAACAGAAAATGTTGCATTTTCGACTATTTTGTTTGCATCCTCATCTGGAATTAGCCCCAATTTATTCCAAGCTTTTACAACTGCTATCTCAACATCAAGCCATGCTTGATATTTTGCTTGCATAGTCCACTTATCACTCATCTCTTTTCTAGCATAACGCTCTACCATGGCTTTATCCCTTTTATTTTAGAAAATTAGTGTATGATTGTAGCCAAATAGTGTTTAAAGGTTCTTCCAAAATATGCCATTTGTCTCGCGCAATTTCACACTCTCATCGCCTATGCCAGCTTATTTGTTTGTGATGCAAACACTCAACATCAATCAAGCACAAGCACAGAGATTTATCCATAAGGGGTGCATGGAGATTAATGGGCAAGCGCTCACAAAAACAGGGGAACGAATATGCGGCGAAATAACACTAAGAGTTTTTGAGCCAGAAAAGAGGCCCTATGATATGTTCGCCCCCTTAGTGGATGATGACGATATACTAGTATTTGAAAAACCGTCAGGCATTCTTGTCCATCCAAATACACGAATTGCCCCTTTTTCAATGCTAGATGTGGTTCGTTGGTATGGTGGCAAAGATGCAAACATTGTCCATAGAATAGACAAAGAGACTTCAGGGCTACTAGTTGCAAGCAAACACAAAAAAGCTGAAATTGAACTCAAAAATAGCTTTCAAGATCGCAAAGTTTTCAAACGTTACTATGCATGGGTTGATGGAGAGATAAAAGACTCTTTTAGTGTTTCAGAGCCACTAAGTAAAAATGATTCATTTGAGTCACTCAAACACAAAGCACTACTTGACCCGCTTGGAAAACCTTCACATACCGATTTTAAACCGATTTATTATGATCCTATGATTGATGCTACACTACTTGAATGTATCCCACTTACAGGCAGAATGCACCAAATAAGAGTCCATTTGTTTCACGTGAAACATCCTATTTTAGGTGACCCACTCTATGCAACATCGTTTAAAATCAGCAATGAATATCTTGATGGTAGACTTAGTCAAGAAAAAAGAAAGCTTTTTACTGGAGCCTCGAGACTTATGTTGCATGCTCAAAAAATCGAATTTTTATATGGAGAAAAAAGATTTAGCATAGAAAGCAAGATTAATTTTGACAAGATGAAATATCTTATTTCATCCCAAAGAATACTAGAAAAATAAAACTAGCTACTCATCACGATTTGCTTCATATACAAACCAGCCTACCCCAACTAAAGCAACTATTATTATAAAAATTAACAAAAACATATCAACACCAGCCATGAATTTACTCCAAATATTGTTCTCTTAGTTGCCCGCAAGCAGCAGATATATCAAGTCCTTTTGATTCTCTAATGGTACATAATAGCCCTCTTTTAGTTAGATACTCCTGAAAGGACTCCATTGATTTTTTAGAGGGTCTTTGAAACAAAGTTCCATCATATGGATTAAAGTAGATGAGATTTACTTTAGCTTTTATCCCATCTAAAAGTTTAAGTAGCTTCTTTGCTGAAGCTATATCGTCATTGATATCTTTTATTACTAGATACTCAAACATTACCCTTTTTCGTTCATTGATTGGAAAATCTTTTACAGCATGGATGATAGATTCGATATTGTATGCTTTGTTTATTGGCATCAATTTTTCTCTTAATGCATCATCCACAGCATGTAGGGATATAGCAAGATTGACCCCCAATTGCATTGATCCAAGCTTGGCAATCTTTGCACTTAAACCTGAAGTTGATATAGTTTGCCTTGAAGCTGAGATAGACATACCATCAGGATCACTTAAAATCTTGATAGCTTTTGCAACATTATCCAAATTATCAAGTGGTTCTCCCATCCCCATATAGACGATATTAACCCTACGATTTGCATCGATGGCATTTATTTTCTTGATCATAAGCACCTGATAGACTATCTCGCTAGGGGTTAGATTACGTACAAAACCACCCTTAGCAGTAAGACAAAAAGCACACCCTACTTTGCAACCAACTTGAGATGAGAGGCATATAGTGTATCGTTTATGGTGTTTTAATGTTCCATCTTGATGGTATTGCTCATCCCTCATCAAAAGCAAAACAGCCTCTATAGTATGGCCATCATCTAACCTAAAGAGATACTTGATACTACCATCAACACTCTCTTGAGCTGTGACAATCTCCAATGGGCAAATTGTGTATCTCTCTTCTAAAAATGTGGCCAATTCTTTGGGCAGATTTTTCATATGAGAAAAATCGATTGCATATTTGTGGTACATCCATTGCCAAATTTGTTTGACTCGAAAAGCTGGTTTGATAACATCCCTTAGCTCATCTTGAGTAAAATCACCTATACTTTGTTTCATCTAAACCACTTTCTTGCATGAGTTGCTATATACTCTTCTAGTTTTGCCATAGCTGTTTTGTGGTTAGCCAAAAAGTCTTCATGCGCTGTTGCATTACAATAGTTTGTAACGATAAATATACCACCTACAGGAATACCAAAGGTTTTCGCAACACTCAAAATGCTAAAAAATTCCATGTTTTCTAACCCTATATTGTGCGCAAGATATTTTTTGCCTAAGGAGCTATCTGTTGTGATATAGTTAGATGAATTTACAAATGTTTCACGTGAAACATCAGCTGAAGTAGAAATCATATTGTCTATTGGTGTATAGGTATCGGAGAGAAAAAAACTATTTTCAATCTGACTTGCACTCTGAGAATGCACGATATCAAACAAGCTATGCTCGCCATAACTTCCTGCACTTCCTACAAAAAGCAAAAAACTTGGCGGATTAAGAAGGCAAATCTTTGTAACTCCTATAGCCACCTCAACCAACCCAACACCTACAGGAGTAGCAAAACTAAATGTCTCTTCATTGCCTGCGCACAATATCATCACATTGGCCTAACGGGGATATTCTCATGGAGCAAATAATCTTTAAGCTCACCTATCGCAATCTCTCTAAAATGGAAAATTGAAGCTGCAAGCGCTGCATCTGCTCTGCCTAATGTAAAAGCCTCTTTTATATGCTCCATGCTTCCAGCACCTCCACTTGCGATGAGGGGTATCCCAACACAATCAGCGATTGTTTTATTGAGGAGATTGTCAAAACCTGCTTTTGTGCCATCTGCATCCATAGATGTAACTAGCAATTCACCAGCTCCTCTATCCCAAGCCTCTTTTGCCCAACTAATTGCATCGATACCTGTATCATGTCTTCCACCGTGAGTAAATACGTGCCAAACACCATTGCTTACTCTTTTTGCATCAATTGCAACTACAATGCACTGAGAACCAAATCTTTTTGCACTCTCTTCTATAAATTCGGGTCGTTTAATTGCAGCAGAATTGATACTTACCTTATCACATCCTACATTAAGAAGCGAATATATATCACCTAACTGGCGGATACCGCCACCTACTGTCAAAGGGATAAATACCTCTTTTGCTACCTCTTTGACAACATCAACGATAGTATCACGCCCCTCATGACTTGCGCCGATATCCAAAAATGTGAGCTCATCAGCACCTTCATCATTGTACCTCTTTGCAACCTCAACAGGATCACCAGCATCTCTTAATCCAACAAAATTTATCCCCTTAACAACCCTGCCCCTATCTACATCCAGGCAAGGAATAATCCTTTTGGCAAAAAAATCCATATCAACCCCAAGTGCCTTAAAATATGATAAGATTATACAAAAATAAACTCAAAATAAAGATTTTAAAAAAGATTAAAACAAGAAATAAGGTAATATAGAGTATGATTAATTCCGATTTAGCCAAATTTGCAAATAAAAAATTTGGACAAAATTTTCTCAAAGATGAGAGCTATATAGACAAAATCATCCAATCGATGCCCAATAACGACACACTTCGTGTAGTTGAAATTGGACCTGGGTTAGGTGATTTGACCAAGGTGCTTGTGCAAAACAAAAATGTTGTTGCATTTGAAATTGATAAACGATTATGCGAACATTTGTCCCTAACATTTAAGCAAGAGATTTTAGAAAAAAAACTGCTTATTAATTGTGGGGATGTTTTGACATATTGGCAAAAAGGAGAACTATTAAATGAGCCTTATCATCTGATAGCAAACCTTCCGTACTATATAGCAACACCTATCATCCTAAAGGCACTTGAAGATACACAATGCCAATCGATATTGGTCATGGTTCAAAAAGAGGTTGCCAAAAAATTTGCTGCAAACCCTAAGGAAAAAGAGTTTTCAGCTCTTAGTGTACTTGCATCAACAGTAGGTACCGCAAAAATATGCTTTGAGGTGCCACCTGAAGCATTTGTGCCACAACCAAAGGTAACTTCTGCTGTACTCATGATAGATAAAAATCGCTCTTGGCAATCAAAAGAGTTTGAGCAGTTTTTGCGTCATGCGTTTGCACAGCCGAGGAAAAAACTTATGAGTAATCTAAGTTCGGCAATTGACAAAGAGAGAGTCAAAGAGGTATTTATCAAACTAGGGATACCGGACAATATTCGCCCACATGAGATAACTACAGATGATTATCATAAAATATATTTAAATTTAAAGGATTATTTCGATGGAAAATAACGAAAATAGCACACCAAACCAACAACCAAATAACCGCTCTTCAAACAACCCATATAGACGCAGAGAGAATCCTCATAGAAAATCTCAAAATAGCCAGAACCAAACACAATCTATGCCGTCTACTCAGACTAAGCAAAATACCCAAAGACCACAACAAAAACACAATGACAACCAAAGAGGAAAAAAACCATTTCATAAAAATACACAAAACGAAACAAAAACAAATGATACCAAAAAACCAAATCACAACAGACCAAAAAATTCACGCAAAAATACTACCACTGTAACTGGTAATATGCAAAGGTCTCTTGATGAGAACAAAGCAGCTCAAGAGATTCGGATGAATCCATGGAAGATGATAGATCAAACCAATAGTGCCAAAGTGCGATTCACGCCACTAGGAGGACTAGGTGAGATAGGGGGTAATATCGCCGTTCTTGAGACTGATAATTGTGCCATTATCATCGATGTAGGGATGAGCTTCCCTGATGAGACGATGCATGGGGTTGATATACTTGTCCCTGATTTTTCTTATCTACATAGCATAAAACACAAAATCAAAGCAATCGTCATCACTCATGCACACGAAGACCACATTGGTGCAATGCCATATCTCTTCAAAGAGCTTAAATTTCCAATCTATGGAACACCTTTGGCTCTTGCTATGATACAAAACAAATTTGATGAACATAATCTAAGTGGAGATAACAAATACTTTAATTTTGTCACAAAAAGACAACAATACACCATAGGTGAATTTAAAGTAGAATGGATGCATATGACCCACTCTGTCATTGATGCAAGCTCACTTGCTATAGAGACGCCAGCTGGTACTATCATTCATACAGGTGATTTCAAAATAGATCATACACCAATTGATGGCTATACTCCTGATTTGCACCGTTTTGCTCACTATGGATCAAAGGGTGTTTTGTGCCTATTGTCCGATAGTACAAACTCTCACAATCCAGGTTACACAAAAAGCGAAATGGTAGTAGGGAAAACATTTGATAATATATTTGTCAACAACAAAGGTAGAATTATCATGTCTACCTTCTCTTCAAACCTTCATCGTATCTATCAAGCAATGGAGCGAGCGATAAAACATAACCGCAAGATATGTATCATAGGTCGATCTATGGAGCGAAATGTTGAAACTACTCGTGCTTTGGGGTATGTCGATTTGCTAGACAAACATTTTATAGAAGCTCATGAAATACCTAAATACCCAGACCATGAGGTGCTCATTGTGACAACTGGCTCTCAGGGCGAAACGATGGCAGCCCTCTTTAGGATGGCAACGGATGAGCATCGACACATCAAGCTAAAGCCATCTGATACGATAATAATATCTGCAAAAGCAATCCCTGGAAATGAGGCTTCGGTCTCAAAACTGCTGAATCATCTTACAAAAGCGGGTGCAAATATCCACTATCACGATTTGCCAGATATCCATGTATCAGGACACGCAGCACAAGAAGAGCAAAAACTCATCCTTAGGCTCGTACAACCAAAATTTTTCTTGCCAGTGCACGGAGAGTATAACCATATAGCAAAACATGCCTCCACAGCTGTATCATGTGGTGTTGATGAGCGAAACATTCTGCTCATGAGCGATGGAGATCAAGTTGAGATCACTACAAAGTATCTCAAAAAAGTCAAGACTATCAAAACAGGCAAAACCTACATAGACAACCAAAACAACCTTACTATTGAAAATGATGTTGTCTTAGATAGACAAAAACTAGCAGAAGATGGCATCATCAATATAGTTGCTCAAATATCTCAATCAACACAAAAAGTTGTAGGCAAACCAGTTATTACAAGCTATGGAATAGTAGCAGACAAGGAGATGAAAAAATTTACAAGTGAAATTGAAGGAATTATAGAGACTCTGCTAGCATCGATGAAACAAGAGGCACTCAAAGACCACAAAGCAGTAGAAAATGAGATAAGAAATATCGTCAGAAAACATGTCGTAAAAATAAAAAAACGGTATCCTCTTATCATCCCTACTATTTTTATCGTATAATTTACAAATATTGTAAAAATTATGAAACATTCAACAAGGGGACAAAAATGGATTTGGTAAAATTCGCGCGAGATACTCTTTTGACCGAAGCTCAAGCACTGCAAAAAGTAGCAAACAAGATAGATGCCTCTTTTGTTGAATCTGTGAAACTTATCTTAGCTACCAAAGGGAAACTTATCATAGCTGGGGTTGGCAAATCTGGACTTGTTGGTGCAAAAATCGCTGCTACTTTTGCAAGTACAGGAACACCTTCATTCTTTTTACATCCCACCGAAGCACTACATGGCGATCTTGGGATGATTGGCAAAGAAGATACCCTACTAGCTATAAGCTATAGTGGAGAGAGCGAAGAGTTAACAAAAATTTTACCCCATATCAAAAGATTTGATATCCCACTTATTGCAATGACTGCCAATCGTAACTCAACACTTGGTCGATATGCCGACACTATAGTAGATATCAAAGTTGACAAAGAGGCTTGTCCTCTAGGAGTAGCGCCAACTACATCAACTACTCTTACTATGGCTTTGGGTGATGCATTGGCAATCGCACTTATGCAACATAGAGGCTTCAAACAAGAGGATTTTGCCTCATTTCATCCAGGTGGTAGCTTAGGGAGAAAACTCTTTGTGAAAATAAAAGACTTGATGCGCATACAAAATCTCCCAATCATCAATGAAGAGACTCCCCTCAAAGAGGCAATTCTTGTTATGGGCGAAGGACGGCTAGGAACTGTACTAATCGTAAATAAAAAAAATGAACTAATCGCCCTACTTAGCGATGGTGACCTAAGACGGGCATTAACTAGAGACGATTTTGATCTCCAAATGGCGGCGATTGATTTTGCAACGCAAAATCCAAAAAGCTTTGTCGGAACAGATTTACTAGCTAGTGAGGCATTGGAAATCATAGAAGAGCAACGAATCCAACTCTTGCCAATAATAGATGCCGATAGAAAAATTATTGGTATACTTCATATACATGACCTTATAAATGCTGGGATAAAATCCAAAAAGGATTCGAATGAGGATAAATAAATTCATCTCGCACCATACAAAATACTCTAGACGCGATGCCGATTTGCTAATAGCAAGTGGAGAGGTTAAATCAAACCGAACTGTAATCAAAGATTTTAGTTATGAGGTTAAGCCTGATGATAAGATTTTTGTAAAAGGTCGCCTCGTCGAAAAAAAAACAGAGATTACAGTCATCGTCTACAACAAACCAAAAGGTGTCCTTGTGACAAAAAAAGATGACAGAGGAAGAGCTACAATATACCATAAACTATCGGGAAAATATAGACACTTTATACCAGTAGGCAGGCTTGATTATGCAAGTGAGGGGCTCTTGATACTAACTAATGCGCCAAGGGTTGCTGAAGTTTTGATGAATAGCTCTCTGCCTAGGGTTTACAATATTAAAATCGATAAACCAATCACGCAAGAGATGGTTGAAGCGATGCAAAATGGCATTGAGATAGAAGACGCAACAGCAGGTGGACATAAAAAAAGCAAGATAACACAAATGACATTTGCACCATTTCAGAGATACGAAATTCGCTCCGAAGGGAAAAACTTCTCCAAGCTACGAGTTACTATCATTGAGGGGCAAAATAGAGAATTGAGACGCTTTTTTGCACACTTTGATGCAACAGTTTTGGATCTTAAAAGGGTTGCTTATGGAGCTATAGAGCTAAACAATCTCCCAGCAAACAAAACAAGATATTTTACTCGTCGTGAATATGATGATTTGCATAAATTTATAAAAAGCCAAACAAAAGATAAAACAAAAGAGGTCAAGATAAGGCAAAGTAATGAACCTAGCCAACAAGTATAGACCCACTTCATTTGACCAATTCATCGGACAGCAACACCTCATTGGAGCAGATGCCCCACTAAGAAAACTCATCGAAACCAACCATATGCCTCATGCCTTTTTTTATGGTCCTGCTGGATGTGGCAAAACATCCATAGCAAGAATCATTGCAAAAACTTCACAACGCCCATTCTATGAGCTCAATGCAACTACTTTTAAAACTGAAGATTTGAGAGAAATATTTAAAAAACACGCCAACACCCTCCAAAAACCACTTATCTTTATCGATGAAGTACATAGGCTATCTAAAACCCAACAAGAGGTGTTGCTACCATTTATGGAGAGCTATGCAGCTACTATCATCGGCGCATCTACACAAAATCCCTACTATACGCTAACTTCTGCATTAAGGTCTAGGTCTTATCTATTTGAGCTGCACTACCCAACAAAACAGGAGATGGAAGGCCTCTTAGAGGATATCCTAAAAAAAGAGGGGCTTACAGCGACGAAAGAGGCAAAAGAGCATATACTCCACTCAAGCTCCAAAGATACTAGAGCTATGCTTAACCTTGTTGATAGTGCATCAAAAATATCACCCACTATCATCTATGATACGGTTAAAGCTTTAAGGCCTTACCCTTTGCAAAATGGCAGTATAGAAGATAGCTATCATTACGACCTTGTATCAGCACTCATCAAAAGCATAAGGGGTAGCGATATAGATGCCTCTCTTTACTATCTAGCTAAGCTCATTGCAGGAGGTGAGAGTGCAGATTTTATAGCAAGACGCCTTTGTATACTTGCTAGTGAAGATATAGGCAATGCAAATCCCAATGCCTCTATGCTAGCAAGCAATATCCTCAATATAGTTTTACACATAGGTTTTCCAGAAGCTAGAATACCTCTTGCACAGCTTGCTATTTACCTTGCCTCTTCCCCTAAATCAAATAGTGCCTACAAAGCAATAAACGAAGCTCAAAAGGTAGTGCAAAAAGATACAACAAAAGAGATACCACCACATATCCAACCAAACTCTGATAAATATCTCTATCCTCACGATTTTGGAGGCTGGGTAGCACAAGATTACTTACTAGAAAAAATATCTATATACCACACCGATGCAATCGGTTTTGAGAAAACTTTACAAGAGTGGCACAAAAAGATAACCAATCAATCGTAATACATTCACAGTTTACTCACAAATTTTATGATACAATAATTCAAAATTATAACCTTAGGAGATTTAAATGCGAAAAAATATACTCATGCCTCTTGTTGCATCCTCGCTAACACTGATGATGCTAGGTGGTTGTGTAAATCAAGGTCTTGTCGAACAAAATAGTACCACAAGAACAAAAACTGGTGCTGTTATTGGTGCAATCGGTGGTGCCGTCGTTGGTGCGACGACTGGTCCATCAGGCAAGAGTAGCACCAAAACAAGACAAAGAGCTTTAATTGGTGCAGCCCTTGGTGGTGTAGCTGGAGCTGGCATTGGGTATAGTCTTGACCAACAAGCTGATAAAATAGCTCGTGCTTTGGGCACAGGAGTCAACAATGACCCATTAGCAGCACTTGACCCAAATCAAGATTTGATTGTTTCAAAATCTGATAATTATGTAAAAATTATGTTTAGAGACTCTATGATGTTTGCTGTAGATTCAGCAACTTTACAGCCATCAGCTGCTACAAAAGTCTCAAAAGTTGGGCAACTCTTGCAAGAGTATCCACAAACTATAGTTCAAGTAGCTGGTTTTACTGACAACTCAGGAAGCTATGACTACAACTTGGGTCTTTCTCAAAGAAGAGCAAGTGGAGTTAGCAATACTCTGTATAATACAGGGATTCAAAACTCTATTTCAGCAGTTGGATGTTCATACAACAATGAAATCGTACCAAACACAACAGCAGCAAATAAGGCACTCAATAGACGCGTTGAGGTCTATCTCTATGCAGACCAAAATGCTCTAATCAACCCTTGTCAATAACTCTTTTTAGGGCAAAGTTAGTTTTGCCCTCCTCTTGTTTCACTCTCTTGATCTTCACTTTAAATAATTCCTATTTTCTATATACAAAAAAAGTATAAATTCTACCTCAATAGGCAGCAAGCAAAAAAAGGGTAAAATTGCAAAAATCCCATACAGGAGCATTTTAAATGTTAGATGAAATATATACCGACACCACAACACACATGGAGAAGAGTATAGAGGCACTCAAAAGAGACTTCTCTACCCTACGCACCGGTAAAGTAAGCACACATATAGTTGATAATATCAAAGTCGATTATTATGGCACCCCAACGGCTCTTAATCAAGTTAGCAATATTATAGTCCAAGATGCTACCACAATAGCAATTAGTCCGTGGGAAAAAACACTTCTAGAACCTATCGCAAAAGCGATTCAAGAGGCAAATATTGGTGTAAACCCAAACAATGACGGTAGCATCATCAAACTATTTTTCCCTCCGATGACAGTAGAACAAAGAACTGAGATAGTCAAGCAGGCAAAAGCTATGGGTGAAAAAGCAAGAGTTGCGATTAGAAACATAAGAAAAGATAGCAACGATAAGGTAAAAAAACTAGAAAAAGATAAAACAATAAGTGAAGATGAGAGCAAAAAAGGGCTTGATCGTATCCAAAAGATAACAGACGATTTTATAGCAAAAGTAGAAGAAGTCCTCAAGGCAAAAGAAGCCGATATCATGAAAGTTTAACGATGAATGTAGAAGAAATTTATATACAAGCAGGGGCATTGCTTGAAGGTCATTTTATACTCTCTAGCGGTAATCACTCTAGCCGATATCTCCAAAGTGCAAAAGTACTTGAAAATCCAGCTACAGCTGAGATTTTGGCAAAAGCGTTAGCAAAACAAATACAAGCTAGTGGTATACAAATAGATACTGTATGTGCTCCGGCTCTTGGTGGAGTGATAGCTGGTTATGAATTGGCACGTGCCCTTGGTGTTCGAAGTATATTTGCTGAGCGAAAAGAGGGGCAAATGGAGCTAAGAAGAGGTTTTGAGATAGCCCAAGATGAGCATATACTCATCTGTGAAGATATCATCACAACTGGTGGTTCAGCGATGGAAGTGGCAAAAATCATAACTGAGCTTGGTGGCAAAGTAGTCGCATTTGGTGCCTTGGCAAATAGAGGCTTTTGTAGACGAGTCGGTAGTGATATCACTCAAAAACCAAACTGCAAAATTCCACCAAATATACCATTTTTTGCACTTGAAGATTTTGATTTTCCTATGTATGAGCCAACTGATTGCCCCCTTTGCAAATCTGGCTCTACTCCGATCAAACCTGGGAGCAGAAGCTAGGCTAGCTTCCACAAAATAGCGCTAAAGAGAATTTTTATATCGCTTTTGCGTGATTTTATAATCAACTCTTCAACAGGATAATTTTTGACTAGAAATTTTTGAGATAAACTATCAACTTCATCTTCAAAATTTCGCAAAAGTATCTCCATATCCTCTTCGATCTGTACTATTTGGGTATCGATTCTACTCATATTGCCCCTATTTTTAAGAACCCTTCTTCCTTTGGTAATTGCTGTATTGATTGAAGTTCTGCTTCTTTTTCCAAAAAGTGCCCCCAATACTGCAATCCCAGCTTCTACCATAGAGCCTGTAGAATTGGCTTGCTCTTTTTGGGCTTGCAGTTGTGCCCTTTGGAGTCTTTGAAGTAAAGTTTTTTCTCTAGTCTCAAATCTACTTTGCAGTTTAGCTATCTCTTCTTCTTTTTTTTGATTTAAAACATCCTGAAGACGAACTCTAAAGTCACTCTCGCTCTCATATGGCTTTGAGTCTAAACGCAAAGGCTTGCAATAAAAGAGGGTTAAATGTTGTGTTTGATAAATCCAATTTTTTATTTCATTTGAAATCGACTTGAGATCTTTTTCTGTTTTGATAAAAGCTGGCAACGGAGCGAAATTGCCCTGTGATGGCTGCTTATCTGAAAAAAGTGCCATATCTATCTCTTGCTGTAAAACGTTGTCGTATTTGAGATAAAGTGCCTCTTTTTCAAGTGGGATATGAAAGTGCAACTCTTGATGTTCATCTATCCCTTTTGATTGGTTATAAAAATAGGTTGTAGCTTTTATGCCAAGAAATGGGATGTAATTTTTCTTATCAAAATGGTCAATCTCAAAATATTGGACAATTCCTGCTTGTAGTGGCTCTAACTTCGCAAAACTCTCTTTTGGAGTCTCTCTCCTTGGTGTAATATTTTGCTTTTGTAGCTCCATAAGAGTTGCTATCTCGTCTCGTTGCAAAGGTCCCTTGAGATAACTAAGCACCCATCTGGTAGCAAAAAGTCTTATATCCTCAAGATGGGCGCTCTTGAGGAAAAAACTCCTTTTTGGTAGGTTTGCTAGTGTCCGACGAATCTCATCTTTTGCAAAGTCAGAGCCGATCTGCCCACTTAATCCCTCTATTACCCTGTCTATATCTTGTGTTGTTTGGAGTCTGCCTATAAACCATGTGCCTATATTGGAAAGCCCCTTATAGTCCAAATCTACTGGATTTTGGGTACTAAGCACCACACCAACGCCAAATGCTCTAGCCTGCTTAAGAAGCAAAAGCATAGGCTCTTTGCTTGGAGGATTTTTGCTCGGTGGAAAAAATCCAAATATCTCATCCATATAAAGAATAGTTTTAAGTGCCTCTGTCCCTCCTTGTCTTCGCATCCATGCAATATACCTATTTAAAAACAATGAAACAAAAAACATCCTCTCTTCGTCACTCAAATGACCAATCGAAAAAATAGCTATTTTTGCCTTCCCTTTTTCATCATAAAGGAGCTTTTGTATATCTAGATCTTCGCCTTGTAACCAAACTTGAAAATGTGGAGATGCAAGGAGTGTGTTTAACTTAGTTGCCAATGCAAATCTATCTTTTGGTGGATAAAAGTCATCTAGCGCTAAAACACCTATTTTTGAAAAAGGTGGGGTGATAATCGCACTAATGAGTGATTCTATACTTAAGTTTTTACCTTCATTCCAAGAATCTGAGAGAATCTGTGCCAACAAAATATACTCTTTTGCATTGAGTACATCTCCTGTTATCCCTATAAGTGAAAGTAGGCTTGTTACTGTTGTTTTAAGATAAGAGGCAAACAAGTCCAACTCTTGCATGATCTCTATAGGTGGAGTTTCCAAGGAGCCCATAATGTTTATAGGGATGCCAGATAGACCCCCTGGAGTGTAGATAGTTTTAGCAACACTCCCAAATCTCTCAACACGCTCTGGAGATTGGTGCCACGACTCAATCCCTGCTTTCCATGAATCTGCAACTTTAGAAGCATACTCAAGAGTCTCAATACCTTTTGCTTTTGCCTCATCCTCTACCCATGGTGCAAAGTTTTGGGCACTAAAAGTTGGGTCTGTTAGACATAAATTACCCATATCTCCTTTTGGATCGATTATGATAGATGGGATGTTATCAATCGCTGCTTCTTCTATAAGCCCTACCCCAAGTCCTGTTTTTCCAGAGCCTGTCATCCCTATAATAGTCGCATGAGTTGTAAAATATTTATCTTTAAGTAGTGTCAAAACATCACTACTCTCCATCGTAGCTTTGTCTAAATCTTTCCCTAGATAAAAAAGCCCTAACTTCTCATATATCTCTTCCATTTTATCTCCTTAACATCAAATTACCATTACACCACCAAACAAATACCACTATAATTGCTTACGAAATGAGGGCAAAATACGTGGATTTTTGAGATGCAAATCGAGTTGTGGGTATGGCATATCTATATTATTTTTTTGTAATGTTTCATATATCAAAATAAGCAAATTAGATGGGGTTGATGGTCTAAGACCCTCTATCCAAACTAACAAATCAAGCTCTATAAAACTATCTGACATATGTCTCATCCAAACATTTGGTTTGTATTTAAGCGGTTCTCTTAGGAGCTTGATTTTGCTTTGCATTACTGCTTCAACTATAATGGACTTTACTTGCTTGATATCAGCACCATATCCAACTTTAAACGGGACATAAATCCTCCTGATACGATTATCAAGAGTTAAATTGACCACCTGATTATCTGTAAGCTCATTGTTTGGTATCACTATATCTATATTGTCTATCGTTTTTAAAACAGAGGCTCTCAAACCTATATCGGTGACTTTGCCGGTTAGTTGATCATTGATACGGATATAATCTCCTATTTTTATATAATTTTCGCTCAAAAGAATCATCCCTGATATCATGCTTGAGACTACACTTTTGAGGGCAAAACCAAGCCCGATAGAGAGAACCCCTGCTATCACAGCTAGATTGGTTACGCTAAGCCCTATGCTAGCAATAGCAACAACAAGGCTAATAAACAAAATCAAAATAAAGCCAACATTTGCTATCACTTTGAGCCAAACCATACTGATATCTTTACGCTTTTTATAAAACCATGTCAAAATCCAAAAATAGAGCTTTGCCACTAAGAAACCTAAGATAAAAATTCCAATTGCCTTAAACAAGCTCATAGCACTAATTGGAGTTTCATCTAAAACAACAAATGGAGCTACAAGAAAATTTGAGAGTTTTATCGAAGTAGATTTAAAGAATTCTTGAAAACTAGGGACGATATAGCCCAAAATATTTGTGTTCTCTTTGACCATCTCATCATGTAGCTCAAGCTTCATTTGATACACAGTCTTGCCCGAAGATATCATCTCTGTTAGTGAAGATAGTGTTTGTTGCAGACTTATTGTTTTTGGGATATTATGATCTTGAAATGCACTAAGAGCCTCTATCAAATGTGCATCAAACAAGGCTTTTAGCTTCTCATCTTTCTCTTTTTGGGCTGATTTTAATTTATCTTGTAGTTCATTTGAGATTTGATCTTGGGAGAGCATCTCCCTCTCTTTTGTTAAGTTATAGGCTACTAATTTTTGTTCTATCTTTTTTAATTCACTCTCTAGTGCCACAAAATCAAACGATTCATCAAAAGTAACTCTAGCTATTGCTTCGAGGATATCTTTTTTTGCATCTTCAATCAATATAGTGTATCCACGAATTAGCATATCATCGTTAGATTGTTTGAGTTTATAATAAGCAAATTGTAGCTGATAGAGTTGAAGATTTTTTGACAAAGGGTTTGTTGTCTTTTCTATTTGTTTTTTTAGATAAGAGAGTTTCTCTTGAATAAACATTTGATTTCTCTCAAGCTTTTGCCTCTCTGCCATCGCTCTTGCAAGCAATTCAAATGACTCCATGTACTCTTGCTCTGAAATCTCCTCTTTTTCTAAAATTGATAGGTCAATTTCGATATCAATCGATGAACCTCTAGTAGCCAAGCTCCTTAGCTTTCCTAAAAGAGTTTTTTCACTTTTTATCCTCTCAATAGCTTCATCTGTTGTGGCATTTTGCTCTAGATGCATCTCAATTTGGTCATAATAGCCCAAAAGATTCTCCGCCTCATAAAGCCTTGTGTCAATCTGAGCTGCCCAAAGCGAAGATACTATGATAAGCAAACAAGCAAAAGTTTTTTTCACTATACTTTTCCAAAATAAAATTTAAACATATCATACCATGTTTGACCAAAAGCATCGCTATTTTTATAAACACAACGATATAATGATTTCTCTATAAAATACTCATGGAGTTTTAAGATATGGCAAAAAAAAAGCGCTTTAGAACTATCAAAAATACTTCGCCAACTCCAAAACCAGTTGTAAAGCCAAATTATGCGCCAGCTTCTCTTAAAATAAAAGCTTTTATAGTAGATAGCTTTATCATATTGATGCCTATAATGTATATCGCATTTTACCTTGTCATGGATGGTAGAGATGGATTTGCACAACAAAAATTAGCAGGATGGATATCGATTTTAGTCCCCTTAATTATCATCCAGACACTATTTTTTTATCGCTCTCAACAGACCCCTGGATACAAAGCTTATAATCTCATATTGACCGATTCACACACCAATGAAAAACCCTCTTTGGGGATTATAATTTTTAGAAACTGTACTGCGATACTATCTTTTTTCTCGATATTTGGTTGGCTATTGATGTTTTTTAGAAAAGATAGAAAAACACTCCACGATTTACTAGCTGGCACTGTAACAATTTATGACAATAACCACCAATAAGTTTATCATTGCTAGTGTTTTAGCAAGTTATTACTTCTTTTACTTTGCGCTAGTTGGTGTATATATAGTCTTTTTGCCAAAAATTCTTATCGATTTAGGTTATAGCCCTTTTGAGGTTGGGATTATCTACGCCGCTGCCCCTTTTATGCGGTTTATTGTCCCATTTTTATTCCGCTATGGACTTGTTTTACACTACAAAAACTATCTCTACTCACTACTACTAACTGTTGGTGCAACAATCATTTTTTGGTTTACTATCGACTCTTTTTGGAGTTATCTCCTTGCAAATCTTCTCTTTGGTGCAACCATGGGGATATCCCTGCCCTATGTCGAGACCATTGCGCTATCTCACCTATCAAAATCCCACTATGGTAAAATCCGACTCTGGGGCTCTATCGGGTTTATGGTAATTGTTTTGTGGCTTGGAAAAACTCTCAAAGAACCCAATAGTGGACTAATAGCCCTTGTAGTGATAGCATCTCTAACCCTTATTTTTGGTGCAATTGCTGGGAGATTTGATACCTCTTTGAAAAACCAAATTGAAGATAGTAGTACTTTTTATCTCCGTACTTATATGTGGTTTTGGCTCTCGCTTCTTCTGATGCAAATGAGCTTTGGAGGTTTTTATAACTTTTTTACCATCTATCAAGAGTCCCATGGAGTATCTTTGGAGATTATAAGCTGGATGTGGAGCTTTGGGGTAATATGTGAAATCCTAATGCTCTATTTTCAAGGACCTCTATTGCAACGCAATCTCCTCAAAATAATCCAATTTGCTACACTTATAACTGCACTTAGGTGGTTTATCTTGTATCTCTTTGCTGGAGAAGTTGGCTTTGTCTTCTTTGCTCAATCGCTCCATGCTATTAGCTTTGCCCTTTATCATACAGCTGCAATTAGCTATCTTTTGTTGCTATATGCACAAAAAAAATTGGCACAACAATTTTTCTTAGGGATTGCATTTGGACTTGGGGGCTCTTTGGGGGCAATAGTTGCAGGAAAACTCTATGGAGATAACCTCTTTTTATGGCAAGGTATCATCGCACTATTTTCGCTGTTAGCTCTTGTTTTATCGGAAAAAAAGGAGGGAAATCGTGGCTAAGAATGAGGTGCGATAAAGCTCTTTTATCTTTTGGCAATCCTCCTGCTTTGTCACAATACCAATACAACAACTCAAAATATGTTTTCAATGTCTACATCAGTACAAAAAAACCCAGATAGAAATCAAAGCGCTTTATGGTATCTATAGAAGCTTGATTATAGCTTTAGAAAAAACTTCTAAATGAAAACAACCATAAACTCATAGAGTTGCTTATGCAGTCAAAAACAACTCTTATTGGGTTTAAAATTAGTTACCATTTTACAAATCTCAAAACCCTAAGTGACTATGAAAAATTTAGATAGCTATTGTTGCTTTGATTCTAGTGTTTGAGCTATCATTTTTTTGACAAAATGGGTAAACTTGTCAAATAACTCACTATGATATTTGTCTTTGTGGAAAATCATTAAGAAGTCTCTTTTGCATTCAAACTTCTTGACAGGTACTTCATAGAGTGTCCCCTCTTCTATCTCTTTTTCTACTGCGATTTTAGACAGACATGCAAAACAGACTCTGTCTTTTAGTATACTTTTTATAGACTCAGTGTGCCCTAATTCTAAAAATATATTGAGATTATCAACTTTCCCTTTGATATAGTCTAGAAAAATTTCGCGAGTACCACTTCCCTTCTCACTCAATGCCCATTTGTAGTCACTCAATGCGTCTATATAGCATGGAGCTTGAAAAGCATCACTTGATGTGACAATTACTAATTCATCAACACCTATCTTCTCTTTTATTATCTCAACATCTTGCACATAACCCTCAACAAACCCTACATCAATTTCACCATTTTTTATAAGTTCTACTATATATTTAGTATTCCCCTCTTTGAGAGAGATTTGTACCTCAGGGTAACTATCCATATATTGACAAACAATAGGAGACATCAGACAGTCCACAATGGTAGTGCTTGCCCCTACTCTAATAAGCCCTTTATTTGGTGAGTTTTGAAATTCATTTTGGATATCAATAATCTTTTTGTATAGCGGTTTTATCTCTTTGAAAAATGCCCTTCCAACTTCATTGAGAACCAGTCTTTTGTTAATTCTATCAAAAAGCTTTCTCCCTATGATCGTCTCAAGCTCTTTTATAGACATAGATATCGCAGATTGGCTCAAATCCATATCTTTTGCTACATTGGTCAAGTGTCCCATATCGACCGCATTGAGAAAAATCTCTATTTGCCTTAGTGTAATATTGCTTGTCATACATTCCCCTTTGTATTAATAATCGTAACTAATTATTATACACTTTTTTTTTGATTTTTGAATTATGCACGATTTCAGTATAATTTTGACTAAATTTAATCAGGTATTTTATAGGAAATTTAAAATGTTGTCATTTAAACTTAACGATGGATTTATCTTTGGAGTTTTATTTGTAGCTTTTATAGCTACCATTGCAACTGCTATTTCATTTTGGAAGCCGATACAATCTCTGGGTCTCTCGGGTCTAGTTATAGGGATAATATTAGGGATGATCTATGCAAACATAAATCTATTTAAAGCCCCTACTTCATGGCAAAGCGGGATAACTTTTAGTGCAAAAAAGATATTGCGATTTGCTATAGTTCTTTATGGTTTTCGTATCACTTTTCAAGAGATAGCCTCTGTTGGAATGGATGGGTTTTTGGTCTCTTTTGTGATGCTAATTAGCACATTTTTGCTCGGTGGCTTAGTAGATATCAAGCTTTTTAAATGGATAGAGATATATCATTGAAAAATGCATCGGGTTCATCTGTATGTGGTGCAGTAGCGGTTCTTGCCACTGAGGCAGTTTTAAAATCACAAGAATACAACGCTTCTATTGCAGTCTCAATGTTAGTTTTATTTGGGACAATTGCTATATTTATTTACCCTATGCTTTATACAACTAGATATCTATATATGTCACCTTAAGAGTTTGAAATCTATGTAGGAGCAAGCATCCATGAGGTAGCACAAGTAATTGCAGTCCCATGGAGCGTCCCAAACCATCCAGAAGAGATGGCTAATAGTGCTGTGATTGCTAAAATGACACGAGTAATGATGATAGCACCACTCTTGATAATCTTAGGTATCTATCTAAACTTAACAGCCAAATCAAAAGAAAAGGGAGATGAAGTCAAAAGGCTTTAATACCATGGTTTACCGTCTATTTTGTAGTTGTAGCTGAGTTTAATTCGTTACAAATTGTCCCAAAAGGTATTGTTGAAAATATCAATATCTTAGATACTTTTTTTGCTTACTATGGCTATGGTAGCTCTTAGGATCGGGACGAAATTTGCCAATTTCAAGACTACTGAAGTAGCACCTTTTTACACCGCATTGATAATGTGTGCATGGCTTATAGTAGGTGGATTTGTAGTTACAAAAGCAATCTGCTCTTAACTACAAACCATCAATCAACGCTCATGAAATGCTTCTGAAAAAGTCTTTATGAGAGGTTTTGCTAGATATTGCAACACGGTGCGTCTTCCGGTGATGATATCAACATTTGTTGTCATACCTGGAGTGACCTCTATCTTTTTTCCCATTTTAGAAATTAGCTCGGTTTGATCTAAGGCTATCCTTACTCTAAAGTAGTACTTCTCCCCTTCGGATGTTTTTTCAGTAAGTGCATCTGGACTAATATATATAACTGTGCCATCAAAAATGCCATATATTGAGTAATCATACGCATCAAGCTTAACTGCTGCCCTTTGACCTTTGGTGATAAATGAGATATCAGATGGTGGAAGTTTTGCCTCAACTATAAGCTTATCCCCGAAAGGGACTAATTGCAAGATGACATCTCCAGCACGAACCCTAGCTCCTCTAGTAGTAATCAAGATATCTTTTACTATCCCATCCATTGGAGCATAAATCTCTGTCCATTCGAGATTGATTTTACGATCTGCAAGCTCTTGTTCTCTTGCGGCAAGCTCCTCTTCTGCTTTTGTCATCTCAGCTTGTGAGTCTTGAAAATATTTATTTCTTTTATTTGATATTTGCCCTTTTAAATCGGCAACTTGTTTTTTAAGGCGGATTATCTCTGTTGCCCCGATGTCTCCAGAATTAAGTAATGGAAGACTGAGATTTAACTCTTGCTGAGAAAGTTTGAGTGCCTCTTGGAGTGCTGAAATCTCATCATTGAGTGCTTGTTGTCGTCGTTTGAAAAGCTCTGTTTGGTTTGAAACGAACTCTGGATACTCTAAAACAGCCTCTGGAAAAACTAAATCTGTCTGATACACCTCAGCTCTGAGACGAGCTAAAGAGGCTTGAAGTGCTACGACTTTTGATTTGCTATCATCAAAAGCTGCTTGTGCTTTTGCTCTCTCAAGGAGTACTATCCTTTCCCCTTTGGTTACTTTTTGTCCCTCTTTGACAAATATTTGCTCAATTACTCCATCACTTGATGCTTGTATCTCTTGTGTTTTTGCTGTAGCTATCACATTTCCAGGAGCTCTTGATATGCGATCAAGCTTAGCAAAAGATGCCCAAATCAAAAACGGAATGATAAGCAAAAAAAGGGAACCAAAAACAATCCAAAGAGGGTTTATGCGAGTTATATAAGGGAGTCTTATATTTTGTTTCATACATTTTCTCCATTTAATTGCTTTGGTTTGCTTTTGAATTGGCTTGACCTTGTAGTTTGTCGTGCTTGCTTGGATTTTGTAAGCTCTTTTAGAACACCATCTCTTGGTCCATCCATAGCAATCCCTTGTGGGGTTAAGACTATTAGCCTAGAGACCATCGCCAAAAGAGCTGGCTTGTGGGTAACTAAAATGAGTGTTTGCTCTGGCGAGATAGCACTATCTAGCATTTGCAATATGCGTCTTTCTGTACTATCATCCATATTTGCCGTTGGTTCATCTAACAGCCAGACTTTTGGAGATGATATAACCATTCTAGTCATTGCAATCAATTGCTTTTGACCACCAGATACACTCTCTCCACCCTCTGGCACTGGTGTATCAAGCCCTTGGGGAAGACTGTTTATGAGATTTACAAGACCCGTTTTATTTGCTGCTTGCATAATCTGCTCATCATCTACCCCAACTAGCCCTAACAAAAGGTTATCCCTTAGGGTTCCAGCTATCAGTTTTACATTTTGTGGCAAGTAACCAATTGCATCTACTATTCTATCACGTGCTATATGTTGCATATCTATACCATCTATAAGTATGCTTCCACTTTTGGGTGTATAAATTCCTGCCAAAATTTTGAGCATCGTTGATTTGCCAGAACCGATAACTCCCAATATTCCTATTCTCTCCCCTTTTTGAATTTGAAGATTTTTTATATTTACTGATGGACTATTTTCACCATAGCTAAATGAAATATTTTGACACAAATACCGTGGCTCAATCGATTCAGGAGTTAGTGGCTTCATTACACCCTCATTGTCATTTGGAAGTGCATAGATATTGTCCAAATCAGCAACAGCTATCTTTGCCCTGCCCCACTGTACAAATAGATTTGGAAGTTGTGCCACTGGTGATAAAACTCTACCTGAAATAATAGAGATTGCAATCAATGCCCCCATTGTAAGCTCTTGTTGAGTTGCTAGATATGCACCCCATGCGATAAGCGATATATAGCTAAGTTGTTGCATGAGTGCAGCTATATAAGTTGCCATTTCACTATAGTGGCGAATAGCTATATCATCATAGATAGCATCTTCGCTTAGAGCATTCCATTTGCTAAGGACAGCGTAGCTTGCTCCGGTGGTTTTTACACTTTCGGCATTCTCAACAGTTTCAACTAAAAGCCCCAATTTTTTGTGTGACGCCATACTTGATTGATGGGTTAGTATCTCTATCTTTTTTTTAAAAGTAAGTGCGACAATGATAGAGGCTATCAAGAAAATCAAAGGTATGATCCCCATTGTCCATCCACCAATGGCGACAATAACAGCCAAGAAAAAGAGTATAAATGGAAAATCTATCACTAAATATAGTGCAGCTGACGAGATAAAAGCACGAACCGAAGCGTAGCTTTGGAGTTGTCCCGAAAGGGAGCCTATACTTTTTGGAAGAGCATCTGATCTTACCTTTAAGAAGCGATTAAATATATCGTGTGAATAGCTTAGATCCATATCTACTGAAGCATGATCCAAGATAGAAGATCGGGAAATTTTGAGAATCATCTCTAGAAAAACTGCGATAAATACCCCTATCATCAATGCTATCAATGTGGAGATACCTTGCGTTGGTATAACTCTGTCATAAACTTGCATCGTAAAAAATGATGTTCCGAGTGCTAGTATATTGATACTGAGAGTTGCTACTGCCGCTTGGATAATAACAGTTTTTTGTCTCTTTGCAATCCTTTTAAACATCTCAAAAGCTGACTCTTTTTTGCCATCGATTCGCTCTTGGCGGATATCGCTAAAAATTGTACCCTGAGGGAATGTTTCAAAGTATTTAATCCCATTTCGCCCATCACACTTCCATGAGTTATCGGCTGTTTTTTCCAAAACAATAAGCAGTCCTACATCAGGAACAAGTGCCAAAGCTGGTAAATCTTCTTGTTTTAACTCTTTTTTCCATATAGGAGACTTTAAACCGTATGTTAAAAAAAGTTCCGTATAGATACTGTCTCTTATACACATCTCCGAGCCCACGAGACCGTACTAG
>OMKS01000771.1_pt1 | contig 29600 bp, 21 predicted proteins | sample 1674721 | NCBI WGS metagenome assembly OMKS01 (sample SAMN06264996, study PRJEB25208) | sediment metagenome | isolation source: hot spring sediment | place: USA: California | collected 2014-09-02 | reverse complement strand
CTTATTAATCGCTAATAAGAGGATATAATTTTCTCTTTTTATCCCCTTATTAGTTTCTCTGAACTAATTTAAAAGGGCAAATTTTATTTTCTTTTTTAATAATATATTAAAATTACTTGCAGGTCAAATATTGTTTTGTATTTGTCTGTGTCAATACTTTAGGAGTAGTTTTCTTTGGTAAAAAAATTCTTCTGGTCTTGGGCAGACTTACCCCTGGTTATTATTAAGGCTTATTGTTTTTGCCAATAAACATAATTGTCCTTATACCCGTTTTCACGGGTACAAGTTTTATTTAGGTTAACGTAATACATGGTCATCTACTTTATTAATCTCTTTTAGTTCTATTTTGCACCACTTATGTCTAATCCCTTTCATCTAAAACTGCTGAGACTAAATCTACAACCTGTAGAGGACTTTCGGCCACAGGAATAGAAAACTTCTGAAAAGTCTTTATCTTTTCTTCAGCTGTACCTGTTCCTCCAGAGATTATAGCTCCTGCATGTCCCATTCTTTTTCCTGGAGGAGCTGTTTTCCCTGCAATTAAAGCAATAACGGGCTTTCTCATTTTTAAATGGATAAATTTTGCTGCTTCTTCCTCATCAGTTCCCCCAATTTCGCCAATTAAAACAATAGCTTTAGTTTGAGAATCTTCTTCAAAAAGTTCAAGAATATCAATAAAAGAAGAACCGATTACCGGATCCCCTCCAATACTTACACAGGTTGACTGGCCAAAATCATTTTTAGTCAAATTATAAACCACCTCATAAGTAAGAGTGCCACTTCTGGAGACTACCCCTAAATTTCCCTCTTTATGGATAGAACCGGGCATAATCCCTACTTTTGCCTTCCTTGGGCTAATTACTCCAGCACAATTAGGGCCAATTAACTTTGAACCCTTTTGCTGCACGTAATAACAGGCTTTAACCATATCCAAAGTAGGGATACCTTCTGTAATACAAACTATGAGTTTTATTCCGGCATCTGTTGCTTCATAGATAGCCTCAGTAGCAAATCGAGCAGGAACATAAATAATGGACGTATTTGCCGCCGTATCTCCAACCGCTTCTTTAACTGTATTATAAACCGGAACCCCTTCTATTTGTTGTCCACCTTTGCCTGGAGTTACCCCGGCAATTACCTTTGTTCCATAATCTAACATCTGCCGCGTATGAAAACTTCCCTCTCTGCCGGTTATGCCTTGAACTAATAAACGCGTATTAGAATCAACCAGTATACTCATCTTTTCACCACCTCCATCGCTTTTTTTGCTGCCTCACTCATAGTGGCTGCTAAGAAGATTCCTTTTATACCCTTCAGCTTTTTTCGACCTTCTTCTTCATTGGTTCCAGTAAGCCTAATAATTAAAGGTAAGTTCATCTCTCTCTTGGAGAGAGCTTGAATAAGGCCTTCGGCAACAATATCACATCTGGTGATTCCACCAAATATATTAACCAGAACAGCCCTCACCTGCTTATCGGATAAAACAATATCCAGCGCCTTACCTACCTGCTGTGAACTTGCTCCTCCTCCTACATCTAAAAAATTAGCTGGCTCGGCTCCGTAATGTTTTACCAGATCCATAGTAGCCATAGCTAAACCGGCACCATTTACTATGCAGCCAATATTTCCCTCGAGTCTAACATAGCTTACCCCTGCTTCTTTTGCTCTCACCTCAAGAGGGTCTTCTACCTCTAAATCCCTTAAGCTACTTATTTCTGGGTGTCTGTAGAGAGCATTATCATCAAATATAATCTTGGCATCAAGGGCAAAGAGAGACCCTTCTTTGGTAATTACTAAAGGGTTTACCTCTACCAAAGAAGAGTCCATTTCTTCAAAAATACGGTAAAGACCGGAAAGGATTTTAGCTATCCCTTGAACTAAGTTTTTATCTTTGGTGAGAGTTGAAGCAAGTTCATTGGCCTCGTGGCTTTTAAATCCAAGTAAGGGGTTGACATAAAATTTAAATATTTTCCCAGGATTGGTTCTGGCTACCTCTTCTATATCTACTCCCCCAGCAGGACTTACCATAACCACAACCCTTTTTTGAGCTCTATCTACGGTTACTCCTAAATAATACTCCTCTTTAATAGATACAGACTCCTTGACAAGCACTCTTTTAACTAAAATACCCTTAAGTTTAGAGTTTAAAATCCTCTCAGCTGCCCTATAAGCTTCCTCTGGAGTAGAAGCAAGCTTTATACCTCCCGCCTTTCCTCTTCCTCCTACCAGCACTTGCGCTTTTACCACTACGGGTCTACCCAGTTTTTCAGCTATTTTTTTAACTTCTTCACTTGTTTTAGCAACCTCACCCCAAGGAGAAGGTATTCCCCTCTTAATAAGAATCTCATAAGCCTGGAATTCGTAAATCTTCATTTTTCACCCCCATCCATTAAAATCGAAAGATATTCAGAAATATTATAGATCTTAATATTTTGCTTTATTTTCTTAGCGTTCTTGAAATTATGTAAACAGGAGAAGCATTCAGTAAGAAGAACATCTGCTTTCTTATCTAGCGCTTCTTTCAATCTATCTTTGGCCATATCAATGGAAAGCCTGGTAAAGCTTCCCCTTACCCTTCCACCGGCACCACAGCAGTGAGCATTCTCGCGGTTTTTTTCCATTTCTACGAAATGAGGAGCAAGCTTTTTAATCATCTCTCTGGGCTCTTCATATATCCCCGAATGTCTTCCTAAATCACAAGGGTCATGGTAGGTAACTATCTCCTCGGTCTTCACCTGGATATTAAGTTTATTTAAAAGCTGGGTAATATTAACCACCTCCAATCCTAAATCACTATATTCCGGATTATTTTTAAAGGTTTTATAGCACATAGGACAGAGAGTTAACAATTTTTGGGCTCCTGTCTTTTTAATCTCTTCTTTATTATGCCTTAGTATCACGGAAGGTAAACTTTGATGGATCGAAGCATCTGAGGAATAGATATATCTATCCGTTAGATCATCAGAAAAATTTTCTCCTCCCACTATATCTTTTAGTTCTTTAAACATAATCTCCTCCCCCTAGATTTCCGGCAGAATCAAATAACATCTCCTTTAACTCACTAATAATTTCCAGATCCTCTCTCTTTTCGGCTTCTTTTAAAAGAACTTCCGAAATATAAAACTTGAGGAACCATTTCCCTTAAGCCCAATGAACCAAAGGAGCACACCAGGCAAGCGCCGGCATGTTTACCAAGGCCGATAGAGAGCATCTTCATTAATCCGCATTCTACACTACAGTTCCCCTATTTTCACTACTTCCATGGAAGAGCGTAGAGGAGCACATAAATCCTCTCCCACCAAAAAAAACGATAATTCAGGGCAGAGAGAGCTTTTTTTCTACCCGGACAGCACATACCTTGTACTCCGGAATTTTCGCTACCGGGTCAAAAGCCGAATTAGTTAGTGCATTAGCCGGACTTTCTGCAAAATGGAAAGGAATGAAAATTACCCCCTCGGGCACTCTTCTGGTTATCAGCACCTTAACCTCAATCTTACCTCTACGACTTTTTACCGAAACTATTTCTCCCTCAAAAATATTTAATTTTTCGGCATCATTAAAATTAATTTCCACATACCCGGTGGGGAGCTCTCTATTTAGTGCTTCCGTCCTTCTGGTCATTGTTCCGGTATGGTAATGAAAGATAGTCCTTCCGGTAGTTAAGATAAACGGATAATCAGCATCGGGAAGCTCTGCGGCCTCTTTGAACTCTATTCCAAAAAACTTACCCTTGCCCCGACTAAACTTTTCTTGATGTAAATAAGGTGTCCCGGGATGTTCTTTGGATGGGCAGGGCCACTGCAATCCAATATCTTCAATTCGCTCATACCCTATCCCTCCATAAATAGGAGTTACTGAGGCTATTTCATCCATAATTTCAGCAGGTGAAGAATATTCAAACCTTTCAGATCCCATCTTTCTTGCTAATTCGCAGATTATCTGCCAATCGGGTTTACTTTCACCTATAGGCTCAATCGCTTTTCTTATTCTTTGAACTCTACGGTCTGTAGCGGTGAAGGTGCCATCTCTTTCTGCATAGGAGGTAGCGGGAAGCACAATATCAGCCAGTTGAGCCGTTTCGGTAAGGAATATATCCTGAACCACAAGAAATTCAAGATTCTCTAACGCTTTCTTAACATGGTTGATATCCGGATCGGAGAGCATCGGATTCTCGCCCATAATATATATTGCTTTAAGATTACCTTTGGCTGCCTCATTCATCATTTCCACAACCGTCAACCCTGGCTGGGAAGGAAGTTCTGTATCCCAGGCTTTTTCAAACTTGGCACGGATATTCTCATCGGCTACACTTTGATATCCAGAGTAGACGTTGGGTAAAGCTCCTACATCGCAGGCCCCCTGAACATTCGACTGCCCTCTTAAAGGATTAACCCCGGTGCTTGGCCTGCCCACATTACCGGTTAGCATGGCAAGATTTGAACAAGAGACAACATTATCTACCCCGGTGGTATGCTGCGTTATACCCATGGAATACACAATAGAGGCAGATTTAGCCTTAACATATATTCTAGCTGCTTCCATAATAAGTTCTTTAGGTATACCGGTTATCTTTTCTACCTCTTTCGGGGTATACTTTTTAACCACTTCTTTTAATTCTTCAAACCCCTCGGTGCGCTCATTAATGAACTTTTTATCCTCCCAACCTTCTTTTAAAATTACATTCATAAATCCATTAAGTAAAGCAACATCTGTTCCTGGTCTTTGCCGGAGATGATAATCAGCAAATTGAGTTAAAGGAATAAGCCGGGGATCAGCAACTATTAGCTTTGTTCCTTTCTCTCTTGCTCTCATTAGGTATCGTGCTATAAGTGGATGCTGTTCTGTGGTATTTGAGCCGATAACAAAAATACAATCAGCGTCTTCGAGCTCTCCTATGGAGTTGGTCATTGCTCCACTACCAAAAGTTTTACCTAAACCCACCACCGTGGAAGCATGGCATAATCGAGCACAGTGGTCAACATTATTGGTCTTAAGTACCGCTCGAGCAAATTTCATCATCAAATAGTTCTCTTCATTGGTGCATTTCGCAGATGAGAGAACAGCAACAGCATCAGGACTACACTGTTTAAGTTTTTCGGTAATTACCTTTAAAGCTTCATCCCAGGATATCTCCACGAATTTTCCATTTTTTTTCATTTTCATTAAAGGCTTAGTTAATCGGTCTTTACTAATTACAAAATCGCTCGCATTCCACCCTTTAATACAAAGCTTTCCCTGACTAACTACATGCGATTTACAGGGGAGAATGCCCACCAACTCCCCATCCAGAACCTGTAGATAGAAATTACACCCACAACCGCAATACGGACATACGGTGAGCACATTTTTATATTCCATCATTCTTTACCTCTTTCATTGGCATCTCATCCAGAGTAGTTAACAGCGGTGATTCTTGCTTTACGTCTAAACCAGATTCATAATTAAATAATTCTTTCACATCTTTCCTTACCTGTTTAGAAATAGTTAGTAAAGGAATATCCATGGGACAGGCTTTCTCACATTCACCACATTCGATACATCTATCGGCAAGGTGATAAAATCTTATAAAATGGAACATAGGAATTTCAGGAGGAATTTCTCCTATCTTCGACCACAACTCCTGCTCCATAGCACAATCCTGACAGAAACATAAGGGGCAGGCGTTTCTACAGCCATAACATTTTATACATTTACTTAGTTGAGATTGCCAAAAAGCTAACCGTTCTGGCCAGCCTTTATTTAAAAGATCTCTAATGTTTTTATCTTCAAAAACCACTTCAACTTTCTCTCCTAGAAGGGGATTATTAGGATAAGGTCTGAGGCATTTGCACTCTACTGCTTCTTCTCTGCTGCAAGCAACACCTAAAATCTCAATATTTTCCATATTTATTTGGTTTCTTTTAGCCAGCTCAATTAAAGCCCTCTCATCACACCCTTTAACTATAACTCCCATCTTTATATCCGGATATTTTTCCTCTATCAATCGGATAATATTCTTTTTGCTTGGTCGGCAAGTATAGAAAAGTGGATATTTAGGGGAGACTACCAAACTATCTAATTCCTCTACTTTGGTAAAAATATAAGAAGCTATATGGTTATCCTTTTTCCTCAAACCAAATATCATTTCCACTTTTCCGCTGATAAGATACTCTTTAGCTAATTTTTGCACTTTCTCTATCATACCTCAAACTTCCTCTTTAATGAATTCGGGCCTAATCTCTTAATTTCAGCCACAAAATCAGTGACTACTTCCGCAAATTTTTGGCCCTCCGCAGCAGAAACCCACTCCAACCTCACTCTCCGAGGGTCAATCCCTAAATAACTCAATATCTTTTTAAGAATGGCCACTCTCTTTTTGGTTCGATGGTTGCCGGTTTGATAGTGGCAATCTCCAATATGACAACCTCCAACAAATATTCCATCTGCCCCTTTTTGAAAAGCCTCCATTACCAACAGAGGGTCAATTGTTCCCGAACACATCACTCTAATCATCCTGAAATCGGGAGGCATCTGAAGTCTGCTTACTCCGGCTAAATCTGCACCTGCATAGGTACACCAGTTGCAGCAGAATCCAATAATTTTAGGTTCGAATTCTTTCATCTCATACCTCCAACGCGGCCTTAGTCATAGCTAAAATCTGCTCTCTCTTAAATCCTCTTTGGTTGATAGCTCCGGAAAAACAAGCACCAGTGCAGGTACCACAACCTTTACAAAGAGCTTCATTCACCTTGGCCACTCTCTTTTCCTGATCCATTTCTATAGCATTATAAATACAAACTGCTTCACAGATTCCACATCCATTGCACCTATCCTCATTTACACTAACCACTATTCCCTCTGCTAAAATTTTGTCTTTAGCAAGAATAGTACATGCTCTGGATATCGCAGCATTTGCTTGGGAAATACTCTCTTCAATAAACTTGGGAGAATGAGCTAACCCACACAAAAAAATTCCTTCTGTAGCAAAATCTACCGGACGAAGCTTTACATGAGCTTCAAGGAAAAAGCCGTCTTCATTTAAGGGAACTTTCAGCATTTGAGCAAGCTCTTCACCATCTTCAGAAGAAATAACCCCTGTACTTAAAACTACAAGGTCAGCATTAATCAATAAATTTTCTTTTAAGATAAGGTCTTTTACCAGAACCTCAAGTTTTTCTTTGCCTTTTCTTACTTCAGGTTCTTGTCCTTCCTCATAACGAATAAAGATAACGCCTTCCTCTCGGGCTTTTTGATAATAATCTTCCTTGAAACCGTAGGTTCTCATATCTCGATAAAGAATGTAAATATTAGCTTTTTTGTTTAGCTGTTTAATCTTAAGGGCATTCTTTATCGCCTCTAAACAGCAGATACGGCTACAATAAGGATGTTTATCATTTCTTGAACCAACACACTGAATCATCACCATAGAATTTTGAGTATTAACCTCCAATTTCCCACTGACCATCAATTTTTCCAACTCTCTTTGGGTAACAACTCCTCTCTCTTTACCATAAAGGTATTCCGTTGGCTGATACTCTTTTGCTCCCGTAGCTACAATGATAATCCCATGCTCAAGCTCTTTTATAGAAGAATCTATCTTAACCGTCGTCTTAAAATTGCCTACAAACCCTTCGATATTCTCAATCTTAGCCCCGGTGAAAAGAAAAATTCTATCATTTGATTTTATCTTATCTATAAGTTTTCTTAAAAACTTTTGAACATCTTCACCTTCAAGGGTATAATGAATATCTTTTGCCTGACCACCAAGTTCTCTCTCTTTTTCTACCAAATATACTTCATATCCTTCCTCAGCAAGCCTTAAAGCAGAAGTCATTCCTGATACTCCTCCACCAATAACCAGACCTCGAGGAGTTACATCTAAAGGAAGTCTCTTTAACGGCTCAATTAATCTTGCTTTAGCAACAGCCATACTTACTAAATCTTTTGCTTTCTTAGTTGCTTTTTCTGGTTCTCTCATATGAATCCAGGAGCATTGGTCCCGAATATTTGCCATTTCAAAAAGATACCTGTTTAAACCTGCTTCTCTTATGGTCTCCTGGAAAAGAGGTTCATGTGTTCTGGGAGTGCAGGAGGCAACTACTATTCTGTTTAATTGGTGTTCTTTAACTGCCCCTTTTATTCTCTCTTGTGTATCCTGAGAGCAGGTATAAAGATTACCTTCAGCATAAACTACGCTGGGTAAAGTCTTGACCCATTCAACAATAGAGGGAACATCAACCACTCCTCCAATATTTATACCGCAGTGACAGACAAATACACCTATCCTTGGAGCTTCTCCGCTAACATCTATTTCTGGAGGATATTCCTTTGCTCGTACCAAAGAACCCCTTGCCTCTGACAAGATACTCGATGCTTCTGCAGCAACGCCGCTTGCTTGAGTTACAGTCTCTGGAATGTCCTTGGGTCCAGAGAAGGCACCACCAACAAAGATACCTGGCCGAGAAGTTTGGAGAGGTTTAAATGTACTCGTCTTGGCAAAGTTATAACTGTTTAGTTGGATATTAAATTTTTCTGCTATCTCCTTTGCACTCTTTGGAGCTTCCAGGCCCACAGATAAAACAACCATCTCAAATTCTTCACTGGCGAGTTTCCCATCATCTGTCTCATATTTTATCCTTAAATTATGAGTTTTAAGATCTTCTTCTACTTCTGAAATCCTTGAGCGCACATACCTCACCCCGTATTCAGATTCTGCCCTTTTAATATATTTATCAAAATCCTTCCCATAAGCCCTCATATCCATATAAAAGATAGACGTCTGAGTATCTGGAGCATGTTCTTTGGTAATTAAAGCTTCTTTCGTAGAATACATACAGCAAACTGAGGAACAGTAACCTCTTTTAATTTTAGAGTCTCTTGAGCCAACACACTGAATCCAGGCAACACTTTTTGGATGTTTATCATCCGACATCCTCGTTACCTGGCCATGATAAGGACCTGAGGCAGATAAAATTCTCTCAAACTCAATACTGGATACCACATTAGGAAATCTCTTGTAACCATACTCTTCTTTTAACTGAGGATTAAATTCATCAAATCCGGGAAAAAGAATTACCGAGCCAACATTTATCTCTTTATCCTCTTCGAGCATATCATGAAGGACTGCTTCTGCCTTACAAGCTTCTACGCACTGCATACATTCAGAGCATCCTCCACAAGCAAGACATCTTTTTGCTTCTTTAATTATCTCTTCTTCGCTAAAACCTAAAACAACTTCTTTAAAATTTCCCTTCCTTTCACTTATCGGAAGAGTAGCTACTTTTGTCCTCTTTTTAGGTTCTACTCCCTCGGTATCTACCTCAATCTCGCTCTCTTGACTTCCCTCTCCTTCACGACCTACTCGCATATCTTCACCATTAAGATAACGGTCAATAGAGATAGCTGCTTTTCTACCGGCAGCCATTGCTTCAATAACTGTATCGGGCCCCGTAACTGCATCACCACCAGCAAAAATACCTTTTAGGTTCGTCTCTAAAGTTAAAGGGTCTATCTCAAACCCTCTTCCCCGAACAAGATTAAACTTATGATGAGAGCCTAAGAATGATAAATCTGAAGACTGACCAAGAGCGGGAATTATCATATCTGCATCAATAATAAATTCTGAGCCCTCTATAGGAATAGGTCTTCTTCTTCCAGAGGCATCAGGCTCGCCTAATCTCATCCGAAGGCATTGGACCTGGTTAACTTTACTCTCTTTACCTAAAATTCTGGTAGGAGCAGCTAAATAAAATATCTTAATTCCCTCTTTTTCTGCTTCTTCTATCTCCTCTTCATTAGCCGGCATCTCCGCTCTTGACCTTCGATAAACAATGGTAACTTCTTTTGCTCCCAGGCGATAAACTGTTCTTGCGGCATCAATGGCGGCATTCCCACCTCCCACCACCACAACTTTTTCTCCTACTTCTACTTTCTCGCCCAAATTTACTCTTCTTAAAAACTCAACACCATGATATACACCTTTTAAATCCTCTCCGGGGATTTCTAATTTCAGGCTTATATGAGCTCCAACAGCAATAAATATAGCCTCATAGCCGTTATTTTTAAGGTCCTCTATGGTTAAATTCTCACCTAAAGGAGTATTTAATTTTATTTCAATACCAAAATCTTCTAAAATGCTAATTTCTTTTCTTAAAATATCTTTAGGAAGGCGATAATCAGGAATGCCTACACTGAGCATACCTCCAGCCACAGGAAGTGCCTCAAATATAGTAGGCTTATAACCCATCTTCCTTAAATCATAGGCTGCTGTTAAACCAGCGGGACCAGAACCAATTATAGCAATCCTATTCTCTTTTTCCTTCTCAATTTTTAACTCAAAATCTACCTCTTTTTCGTAATCAGCTACAAACCTTTTTAATAAATCAATAGCAATAGGCTCATCTACATTTTGCCTCAGACATTCTCCTTCGCAGGGATGAGTGCACACTCGACCGCATATTCCTGGGAGTGGATTCTTTTCGCGAATAAGAGTTAAAGCTTCCTTAAATTTCCCTTGAGATATTAAGGCTATATAACCTTGAACATTAACCTGCAAAGGACAGGCAGCTCTACAGGGAGGAATTCCTCTTTTTTCAATGCCAAATGCACTGGGAGTTGCTTGGGTAAAGGGTCTATATATTGCTTTTCTATTTACCAAGTTTTCTTCATATTCACTGGGAATCTCTACCGGGCAAACTTCAGCGCAATCTCCACAACCGGTACACTTAGCTAAATCAACAAAGCGGGAATGTTTTTTTACTCTTACCTTAAAATTACCTGCTTCTCCTTCAATACTTTCCACTTCTGAATTAGTAAGCATCTCCACATTTCTATGTCTTCCACAATCAACAAGTTTTGGGGAAAGAATACACATCGCACAATCATTGGTGGGAAAAGTTTTATCCAGCTGAGCCATTACTCCACCAATACTTAGGCTTTTTTCCACCAGATAGACTTTAAAACCAGATTCTGCTAAATCTAAAGAGGCTTGAACACCACCAATGCCGCCTCCCACTACCATAACAGCACCAATTTTTTTATCATCTTTATTCATTTTTTTCTTCTTTCCTGCTTATCTCCAGTTTCATCTCTCAAAGTTAAAAGGGGAGAGGTGTAACCTTCCCTTATTGCAATATTTTTAATTGAGTTCATAATTTCCTTAATATTTACTTCTTGAGGACAACGTTGAGAACATCTGTAATGTGTAGAACAGAGCCATAAAAATGGATCTTGAAAAACCTGTTCTTTCATCCCCAGAAGCACCATTCTAATAAACCTTCTTGGGTTATACCTATCATCTCTTGCCCGCTCAGGGCAACTGGTTGTGCAGCTCCCACAGGCAAAGCAGCAGGTAATACTCTCGCCTCCGTTCTCTTGGGCAACTTCATACTTAAAGTTTGAATCAAGCTTACCAAATTCTATTACCTCTTCTTTATTTAGAGAACTATTCAGAGAATCTGAAAAATGATGTTCTTCTCTTATGGCAATATTGCGTATAGTATTAGTGATTTCACCAATATTTACACCCTGGGGGCAACTTTCAAAACAGGTAAAGTGAGCAGAACACAGCCAAACAAATTCACTTTTAAACACCTTATCTTTCATACCCAATAGAGCCATCCTAATAATTTTTCTGGGATTATATTTTTCATCTACTTCTCTAATCGGGCACCCATTAGTACAGGTGCCACAAGCAAAACAGCGAGTAAAATTCTCACCTCCTGGTTCTGCTTGAATCTCATACTTAAAATTTGGGTCTAATTCATTTAGTTTAATAATCTTTTCTTCATTTTTACTCATTTTACTCCTCCCCTACACTGCGAAGCTCATCTTCTTTAAAAGTAGTAAGCGGTAAAGGTTCTTCTAAATCTCTTCCAGGAACATATTTAAAAATCTGTTGCACATTATAGCTTACCAACTTAAATATTTTAAGAAGTGGAATATTACTTGGACAAGCTTGTTCACAAAGTCCGCATCCTACACAAGAAGTAGCCATATGACTCATTCTCCCTAAATGGAAAAGAGTGGTATCCCTGGGCATTTTAATAGAGCCTTTTCTTTTAGCCCACATGAGGTACTTTTCTGAATCAAATTCAAAAGTAGGCGACTCAAAGAAACACTCTCTGCAATAGCAAATGGGACAGACTCTCATACAATTATGACAGTTAATACAGGTGGAAAATACCGAAAGTAAATTCTCCCAACCACTTACCTCTCTCTTCATCTCAGAAAAAAGAGTATCTCTTTTCTCTATTTTTTTACTGATGTACTTAGAAACAGACTCTTCTCTTTTTGATTGGTTAAATTCGGGAAAGGAGAACTTTTCTAAAATTTCTTCTCCTTTCTCAGTACAAGATTTAAGAAGAATATTCTTTTCAAAATCTACTCCTACCAAGCCGATAACTAAATCGGCATTAGAGGGAATAGGATATTCACACACCTGGCAAGCTTTCCTTAATTTAGTATCCTCTTCTCCTTCCTTAAATTTCCTTAAGAGTTCATCTGAAGGTGAATTACCTTGTTTACAGAGATTCTGGTAATCACTAACTGAATAGGTCCCTAAGCAATCTACCCCAATAATAAGCAGGTTATCTAAAGAAGCCTGTTTCAATTTAACCAGTTCTATTAATGCTCTTATTTCGCAGGACCTAAGAACAACTCCCACCGGATTCTTATAGGAACTGAGTCTGGTCATCTCGGAGATAATTCTTGCCGAACTAACCGGGAGAACGGGAGAGATAACGTTTACCTCTTTTAGTCCATTAGAATTAGTCATTAAACTTTGAATTACATTATCTTTTGAGGGGACTTCTCGAGGAACTAAAAGTGCACTCACCAGATTTTTTTCAAGAAGACTCTCTAAAAAAGAATTAATCGCTTCTTTTGCCTTGGCATCCTTTACCTCAATAACTACCTCTTTCTTCATCTATTTCACCTCTATAAAGACCAATATTTACTTACCGGATTGGGACCTAATCTTTTTAAATGAGAGGTCATTTCAGATATAGTATCCGCATATCTTTTGCCTTCGCTGGCGCTAACCCACCTAATCCAGACCCGACCATCATCTAACCCCAAACTTTTTAAAATACTTTTTAAAACAGTAATTCTTCTCCTCTCCTTATAGTTCCCGCTCACATAATGGCAATCTCCCGGATGACATCCGCCAATAAAGACTCCATCCGCTCCTTCTAATAAAGCTCGAAGAATATAAGCAGAATCAACCGACCCCGAACACATCACCCTGATAGGTCTAATATTTGGCGGATATTGCATCCTTGAAGTACCCGCAAGATCTGCTCCCGCATAAGTACACCAGTTACATAAGAAACCAACTATCTTTGGCTCAAAATCAGCCATTTTCTACCTCCATTCATACTTGTAATAAATTTTTTTATATTGCTGCATCCACCATAGAAAGAATCTGTTTTCTTTGAAAACCTTCCTGCTGAATAGCTCCACTGGGACAAGTAGCAGCACAACTACCACAACCTTGACAAAGTACTTCAGTCACCCTGGCTAATTTAGTCTCTTCATCTATACTTATAGCTTCATAAGGGCATGCTAAGACGCATATACCACATCCCTGGCACCATCTCTCATTTACTTTAGCAATAATCGCCTCTGCCTCAACACGATCTTTACAAATTACGGTACAGGCTTTCTCGGCAGCAGCATAAGCCTGGGAAATAGTCTCCTGGATGGACTTTGGACCATGAGCCATTCCGGCTAAAAATATACCCCGGGTAGAAAAATCTACCGGGCGCAGCTTCACATGAGCTTCTAAATAAAATCCATCTACTGTCAAAGGAACCTTCAATAATTGAGCCAGAGCCCGATTATCTTCATTAGGAATTATAGCTCCGCTTAATACCAGAAGGTCAACGGGTATAAGAAGTTTCTCTTTCAGAATAGGATCCAGAACTTCTACTTTTAAACCCTCAGAATCTCTGCTTAGACGGGGCTTTTTGTCCTTATCATATCTTATAAAAATTACTCCTTTCTTCCGAGCTTCTTGATAAAAACTTTCTTTGAAACCGTATGTTCTCATATCTCTATACAAAATAAATACATTTGCTTTAGGATTCTCTTTTTTTATCTGGAGAGCATTCTTCACTGCATCACTGCAACACACCCGGCTGCAATAGGGCCTCTCGTCCTCTCTGGAACCAACACATTGAATCATCACTATAGTGTCAAGAGAGGAAATTTTAGAATTAGGCCTGGCTAACCTCTCCTCAAGTTCTAATTGAGTAACTACTCTCTCATCTTCTCCATATAGGTATTCCTCAGGCTTTGATTCTTTGGCTCCTGTAGCTACAACAATTACTCCATGTTCTAACTCTATCTCTTCATCATCGTGTACTATGGTTGTCTTGAAGTTTCCTATATACCCTTCTACCTCCTTGATATTTGCCCTCTTGTATACTTTGATTTTTGGATTCTCTTCTACCTCTTTAACTATTGATTTTAGATAGCTCGGCACACTTCCATTCTCCAGGGTATAATAAAGATTCCTTAAATTCCCCCCCAACTCAGCTTCCTTTTCAATAAGATATACTTCAAAACCCTGTCCAGCTATATTTAAGGCCGATACCATCCCGGCTAAACCCCCTCCAATAACCAATGCTTTTTGAATAACTTCTGAAGAAAAACTGGGTAAAGGTTGAATTAAACAGGCTTTCGCTACTGCCATTCTTACTAAATCTTTCGCTTTTTCCGTAGCTTTTTCTGGCTCTCTTCTATGGACCCAGGAGTCCTGGTCGCGAATATTGGCCATCTCAAAAAGATAAGGGTTCAAGCCTGCTTCTCTTATTGTCTCCTGGAAAAGAGGCTCATGAGTTCTGGGAGTGCAAGAAGCAACTACTACCCTATTTAATTTATGCTCATTTATGGCCTCTTTTATCTTTTCCTGGGTATCCTGGGAACAGGTATAAAGATTATCTTCAGTATAAACCACGCCGGGCAAGCCCTTAGTATATTCAACCACAGCCGGAACATCAACTATCCCTCCAATATTTATCCCGCAATGACAGATAAACACACCTACCCTGGAAGGCTCCCCACTCACATCTTTTTCTGGGGGATACTCTTTCTCCTTGATTAAATTTCCCCGAGCAGAGAAAAGTAAAGATGAGCTTCTCGCAGCAGCTCCGCTTGCCTGAGTCACTGTTTCCGGAATATCCTTTGGCTCCAAAATTGCTCCGCAAGCATATATTCCCTTCCTGGTGGTATCTACAGGAGAAAATTCTTCCGACTTAATGAAGTTGTACTCATTTAATTGGATACCCAACTTTTCGCTTATCTTTAATACATCCTCAGGGGGAGTTAAACCAACCGATAAGACTACTAAATCATACTCCTCTTCTTTTAAATCCCCTTCTTCGGTTTCGTACTTTATTCTTAAGTTATTTGTCTGAGGGTCTTCCTCTACAGAGGAGGCTCTGTGCCTCCTGTACTCTACCCCATACTCATCGGCTGCTCTCTCATAATATTTATCAAAATCCCTCCCAAAACAGCGCATATCCATAAAGTAGATATGGCAAGTGAGCTCAGAGTCTGTATGCTCTTTGGCAATAACTGCCTCTTTGGTAGCATACATACAACAAACAGATGAACAATAAGGATAACCAGATTTTATATCCCGCGAGCCTACACACTGAATCCAGGCAATTTTCTTAGGCACTTTCTGGTCGGAGGGTCTCGATACATTACCTTGATAGGGGCCTGAAGCAGATAATATTCTTTCAAATTCGATACTGGATATCACATTAGGAAATCTTCCATATCCATACTCCCCTTTTAACTGGGGATTAAATTCATCAAAACCAAAAGAGAGAATAATAGAGCCAACCTCTATTTCAATTTTCTCTTCCACCATATCGTGAAGAACTGCTTCCGCTTTACAGATTTTTACACACTCTAAGCACTCTGAACAAATACCACAGTTAAGACATCTCTTCGCCTCATCTATGGCCATCTCTTCAGTAAACCCTAACTCAATCTCTTTAAAATTTCCTTTTCTTTCCTCAAGAGTAAGAGTAGGCATTATTTCTCTCTTTTTTAAGATAACTTCTTGTTCTGGAGTTTTTGCCGCTTCTTCTTCTACTTTTTCTCTACCTTTAATTAAATTTTCGGATTTAAAATATCTATCAATAGAGATAGCTGCTTCGTGCCCCTGACTTATAGCTTCAATTGCTGAAGCGGGCCCACTGACAACATCACCTCCAGCAAAGACACCGGGGATAGAGGTAGCTAAACTAATCTTATCTGCATCAATAGTTTTATAAGGAGTAATTTTAACTTCCTCAAATCCTACAAAATCCGTCTCCTGACCTATGGCAATTATTACTGTATCCACCTCAATGCTTGATTCGGTTTTCTCTTTAAACTGGGGGTTAAACCTTCCTTCGGCATCAAAAACTGAGGCACAAAGAATGGTTTCCAAACCACTAATCTTCCCCTCTTTACCTATAATTCTCTTTGGTCCTCTGGAGCAATGTAAATTTACCCCTTCTCTTATTGCCTCTTCAATTTCCCATTCAAAGGCCGGCATCTCCTCACGAGATTCAAGACAAAACAGATGAACTTCTTTTGCCCCCACTCTCAGCGAGGATAAAGCTACATCAATAGCTACATTTCCTCCGCCAATTACAGCTACCCTTTCTCCTAAGGTAACCTCTTTTCCCATATTGATATCTTTAAGAAATTCTATTCCGTAAAGTACACCTTTTAAATCTGAACCCTCCACTCTTAACTTCTTACTTCTCTGGGCTCCAATAGCAATGAATATTGCCTGATAATCCTCTCTTAATTTCTCAAACTCCTTCTTAGAACGAATAGGAGTATTAAGAAGAATCTTTACTCCCGCCTCTTCAATCTGTTTAATTTCCCCTTTAAGAACTTCTTTAGACAAACGATATCCGGGAATTCCTGAATACATCATCCCTCCGGGAGAGCTTTGAACTTCAAATACAGTAACCATATAACCTAAATGCACTAAATCATAAGCAGCAGTTAGCCCTGCTGGCCCTGCCCCAATAATGGCTATTTTTTCCTCTCTTTTTTTTAGAGGCTCTTTAGGCTCCTTTTCTTCGTCTTTTTTGGAAGATAGAAGTTCTTCTTGATGTTCAACTGCATAATCAGCAACGAATCTTTTTAAAGAGGCAATAGCTAATGGTTCATCAAAGTCTTTGCGATTGCACTTCTCCTCACAGGGATGATGGCAGATACGACCCAAAACTCCTGGAAAAGGGACTCTTTCTCTAATTAACTCATAAGCTTCCTTAAATTTACCCTGTGAAATTAAGGCAATATAACCCTGCACATTTACCCCTGCTGGACAGGTTAATCGGCAGGGAGGTTTATTTTCGTTCTTTTCTATGGTAAAAACATTAGGAACTACCTGAGGATATAATCGATAAACGGCTTTTCTTCGGGCTAAGCCTTCCTCAAATTCACTTAAAACTTCTACCGGACAGTTTTCTGCACACTCGGCACAACCGGTACATTTATTCAGGTCTATATACCGAGGCTTTCTCCTTAAGGCAACCTTAAAATCTCCCGCCTCGCCTTCCACCTTTTCTATTTCCGAGTAACTCATAATCTCAATATTCTGATTTCTTCCGGTTCCTAAAAGCTTGGGAGAAAGAATGCACATTGAACAATCATTAGTGGGAAAAGTTTTGTCCAGCTGAGCCATTACTCCGCCAATACCGGGCTTTTTATCAACTAAATATACTTTAAATCCGGATTCTGCTAAATCTAAGGAAGCCTGAATTCCGCCAATGCCGGCACCAACCACCATTACCGCGCCAATATTTTTCTCCATCTTAAAACCCTCCCCTATCTTAAAGTTCCTTCATAGTGAGCGGTAAGTTGACGAGCTCTCACTTCAGGTGGAGTATAATTAGGTAATAGTATAGGAGAAATTTTATCGGTATGAATACCCGCTTCTTGAAGTTCTCTTTCATATCTTTTTATATGCTTCAGAGTGAGTTTGCCCAGCTTTACCTTTTTAGCATTTAAAGCAGCAGCTATACCTGCCCTCTTACCAAAAACATTGTAATCTAAAACAGAATTTCCCATAAGTCTATTTCTCCCATGGACTCCACCTGAGACTTCGCCAGCTGCATAAAGGTTAGGTATCTTGGTCTCACACTTATCATTTATCTCCAGCCCTCCATTTTGGTAATGCAGAGTGGGAAAAACAAGCATAGGTTCTTTAGTAATATCAATATCGAATCGGTTGAATTGTCTGTACATAGCAGGAAGCTGCTTTTGGATAGCTCCCTCACCATTTATAAGCTCGATAAGGGGCGAGTCAAGCCATATCCCCATTCTTCCGGTATGAGTATAAATACCCTTTCCCCTCTCGGTGCATTCTCTTATAAATGAAGATGCCTCAACATCTCTTGGCTCAAGAGGAAAAACAAATAATTCTCCGAATTTATTTACCGGTTGAGCCCCAGCTGTCCTCACCTTCTCGGTAATAAGAAAACCTAATATCTGCTCCGGATAAACGGCTCCGGTAGGATGATATTGGACAGAGTCCATATACAAAAGGTTTGCCCCTACTCTATATCCAAGAACTAACCCATCAGCTGTAGCCCCATAATGATTAGTAGTAGCAAATTCTTTTATATGTAACCTCCCAAATCCACCAGTAGCAATAATAGTAGATTTTGCCCTTACTATAATGTATTCTTCTGTCTCCAGGTTATAGAGAATTGCTCCGGCAACCTGTCCTTCCTCATCCATTAAAAGCTCAATGGCAGGAGAAAACTCGATTACTTGAATATCTTCGGGATAATTTTTTACCTCATCTCTTAAAACTCTCATAATAGCAGCACCGGTATAATCTCTTGCCGAATGCATTCTCTTCCTGGAGCACCCTCCTCCCAGCATAGTCAGCATATTTCCATCGGGATTCTTATCAAACATTACCCCGAGCTCTTCAAGCCACTTTATTACTAATGGAGCATCCATGACCAGAGCTCTTACCAGATCGGGCTTGTTATCAAAGTGTCCTCCGCCTAACACATCTAAATAGTGAGTAACAGGAGAATCATTGGGATTCACTGATGCTTGAATCCCCCCTTGAGACATCATTGAATTCGCATCTCCGATACGCAGTTTAGTAGCTATAATAACCTTGGCTCCATTCTCTCTGGCTAAAAGAGCAGCCCCTGCACCGCCGCCACCACCACCAATAACCAGAACATCGGTGTCATAATCTACTCTGGAAAGGTCGAAATCATCAGGATTTATACGAGAATGGGATTCTAAAAGATCAGCAACTTCTGAGGTAATATTCTCGCCTCTATTAGGACCGATCCTTATTTTTCGCCTTGCATCTGCTATATAATCGGGATGGAACTTAGTTAAGACTTCGTCTCTTTCTGCATCCGTCATGGGAGTAAAAACTTTTTCTCCGGATAATGATTTTTTAAGTCTGGCTGGTCTTGTTTTCTCCACTAACTTTAAAGATTCTTGCATATATTCTGGATACATTTATTTTCCCCCTCTTTACATTCTTTCTATATCTCTGGCATAATACTTCTTTTTAATAGACTCTCTATCCATATGCATAAACTCTTCTATCTCCTTATCGTATTTGTGCTCCTTTATCTCCTTTAATCTGCTCTCCAGATATTCACCCTTTTTAGATAAGTATTTTCCGTAAAGTCTTCTGGCCAGTACAGCTACATTATACTGGACTATTTCCGCAGGACAGCGCGCAGCACATAAACCGCACATTATACAATCAAAGGATAAATCTGCTGCTTTAGCAATATCGCCACGTATTAGCGCCTGAATATAATCCATTACTTCCAAATCTTGGGGACAAGCTTTAGTACAAGTATTGCAACTTACACAGCGGAAAGTTTCCGGATAAACTTCCTGAAAAGTAGAAATAGAAGGCTCTAATTCATTTAGATCATATAGAGCTTTATTTGCCGGGAAAAAGGGAATTTGAGCAAGGTACATATTTGGCTCAACTACAGTTTGACAAGCTAATCCCGTCTTTATTTTATAGTCATCGGTAGTCCGGTAAACCGTAGCGCAAGCGCCACAAAATCCCTCTCGGCAACCACAGCCCCGTTTCAATTGATATCCTGCATATTCTAAAGCCCCCATAATAGTTGATCCTTCGGGCACCTCATACTTCTTACCCATAATATATAAAGATATCATTTTCGCCTTTTGAGATGGAGTTTTTTCTTCCATTTTTTCACCCCCTACTTTAAACCGTAAAAATATTTACCATTTCAAATATTTGTCTTTTGCTAAAATTATTCTGCTGCATTGCTCCCGAAGGGCAAGCAGCACTACAAGCACCGCATCCCTCACAAATAACTGGATTAACCCTGGCTTTTTTTGTTTTTAAATCAAGTTCAATGGCATCGTAAGCACAAATATTTACACAATTACCACATCCCACACAGACTTCCTCATCAACATTGGCTATAATTGGTTCATGATATAACTCATCCTTAGAGAAAAAGCTGTCTACCTTACTCGCTGCTCCGGATGCCTGAGCAACAGTTTCAGGAATATCTTTTGGTGCCTGAGCAGCGCCAGCAAGGAAATAGCCGGCGGTAAGACTTTCAACAGGACGAAGTTTAGGGTGAGCTTCGGTTAAAAAGCCATAATCATCTGTTGCCAGCCTTAATTTTTCAGCTAACTTTTTTGCCCCCTTACTGGGGACCATAGCCATAGCCAGAACAACCAGGTCTGCCGAAACCTCAATTTTTCTTCCGGTTAGCGTATCCGCTCCCCAGACTTTGATTTTATCTCCATCTTTAAATATTTTAGAAACTCTGCCTCTTAAATAAAGAATTCGATCTTCTTCTATTCCTCTCTGAAGAAATTCTTCATACCCTTTTCCATTGCATCGAATATCCATATAAAATATATAAGCCTGACCATCAGGAACAGCATGTTTATAAAGCATAGCCTGCTTCACAGTATACATACAACATATCTTTGAACAATATGGATAATAATGCTCTGGATCTCGAGAGCCCACACATTGAATAAATACCACCTCTTTAGGAATCTTGCCATCGGATGGTCTATAAGGTATACCTTCTGTAGGACCAGCAGGGGCAAGAAGCCTCTCTACCTGTAAGCTATCAATAACATCCTTATATTTTCCGTATCCATATTCCCCAACTTCTGCTTTATTCATAAGGTCATAACCGGTAGCTACAATAATTGCCCCTACATTTTCTTCAACAAAAGAATCCTTTTGCTCAAAATTAATAGCTTTTAGGGAGCAATTCTTCTCACAGACCCTGCACTTTCCTTTGGTGAAATAAAGGCAATGACTACTGTCGATCACCGGTTTATTAGGAACAGCCTGGGGGAATAAAGTATAAATAGCTTTTCTTTTAGCCAAAAACTCATTAAATTCTGAAGGAACTTTCGCGGGACATTTTTCCATACAGAGACCACAGCCGGTGCATTTATCCCAGTCAACAAAAGAGGCTTTTCTTCTAATTTTCACTTGGAAATTTCCCACATAACCGGAGACTTCTTCTACTTCCGAAAAAGCGAGAAGCTTTATCTTTGGATGCTGACCAACCTGTACCATCTTTGGAGTAGCAATACATTGTGGACAATCAAGGGTAGGAAAAGTCTCTGATAGTTGAAGCATATGCCCTCCAATTGACTGGTTTCTCTCTACCAAGATAACTTCATACCCACTATCAGCAATATCTAAGGAGGCTTGAATACCAGCTATTCCCCCTCCGATAACCAGTGCTCTTTTAGTAACGGGAACGCTTAGAGGAATGAGAGGCATATCTAACTTCAATTTTTCTATAGTAGCTTCAATAATCTTTACGGCTTTTTCTGTAGCTATCTCCTTATTGTTCTGGTGCACCCAGCTACATTGTTCTCTTATGTTGGCAATCTCACATCTATAAGGATTTAGCCCCACGAAAGCTATGGTATTACGGAAGGTAGTCTCATGCATCGTAGGTGAACAAGCGGCTACCACTACACCATCAAGTTTCTTATCTTTAACTATTTCCTTTATCATATCCTGACCGGGGTCAGAACACATATACATATAATCAGTAGCATAAACAACCTCTGGATAATCACTTAATAGCTTAACTACTTTTTCTACATCTATTGTACCTGCAATATTTAAACCACAGTGGCAAATAAAAACACCTATTCTACTCATTTTACACTCCACCTATTAAATGTTTACTCTTTAATAAAGGACGAGGGTCAATAAAATTTAATTCGAATCGGCAAACTTTTTCATCAAGACCCAAAGAAAGGGCTAGAAGCTGAGTAAAATAGAATACTGGTATACTTTTAAAATCCGGAAACTTCTCTTCTATCTCTTTTTGCCGATGATCTAAATTAAAGCCACATAAAGGACAGCTTAAAACAATCGCTTCTGCCTTCTGACTAATAGCTAAGCTCAAAATATCGTGAGCCCGTTCAACAACCAGATTTACATTTACCACGGTATTATAGGAGCCGCAACACTCTGTTTCATAAGGATAATCAATTGCTTCCGCACCCACAGACTCCAAGAAATCCTTTAAAATAGTAGGACTTTCAGGATCATCGAATCCCATCTCCGGAGGGCGTAAAAGCAAACAACCATAATAAGGAGCTACCTTTAACCCTTTAAGAGGCATCTTTACTTTCTTGGAAACCTGGTTAAAACCTACTTCATTTTTTAAAATCTCTAAAAGATGCAAAACTTCAACTTCTCCATTATATTTCAGATCTTCTCGGTACATAAGATTATTAAGCTTATCCAATTTCTCTTTATCTTCTTTTACTAATTTATTTGCTCTTTTTAAAGTATGATAACACATGGAACAAAGAGCCACCACCCGGGTATCTTTCGCTTCTTTAACCCGAATGAAATTACGAATAGGGGCTACCTGATGAATTAAATCATCAGAAGTTAAAGAATAGACTGTTCCACAACAATTCCATCGTGGGAGCTCCACCATCTCTACACCCAAAAAAGATAAGGAAGTTATTGCCGAGTCTTCAAAATTTTTTGCCATTGTTTTCAGGGTACATCCTGGAAAATAAGAGATTTTCATCTTTGCCCCTTTCATAAAATAAACTTAAATCAAGCACTAAATTTACGGAGACAGCTAACCAAAGCTATTTGAGGAACTTGAGAGAGCACTTCCTTAGGAATAGACAATGGACTAACATAATCTACATTTTTCCTGAGAGTAATCTGCCTGAGAGCTTCCATAACTTTTGCTAAATCTACTCCTTTAGGGCAGCGGGTAACACAAGTAAAACAGGAAGCACAAATCCAGATTGTTTTAGAATCTAAAACTTCTTTTTCCTGACCCAGTTGAACCAAACGGATAATCTCACAGGGAGATATATCCATCTCTGATATACTGGGACATCCGGCAGAACATTTCCCGCACTGATAACAAGCATAAATGTTCTCTTCGCTTAATTCTTCTACCTTGTCTAAAAATTTACTTCTGAGATTCTTAATAGAAATTTCCGTCCTCATCTCTACTCCTCTACTTTTATTGCTTTTAAAAAATATTCTTTAAAAATTTATTTAGCGTACTTGGGCGGTTCCGTTTCATAAAAATTATTTCCTGCCGAATCTATCACCACAATTACTGGAAAATCCTCCACATAGTAAAGGTGAATAGCCTCTGCGCCTAAATCTTCATAAGCCACAACTTCTGATTTCTTTATGCTTTTAGCAATGAGAGCTGCCGCCCCACCAACAGCGTGAAAATAAACTGCGTTATTCTTTTTCATACTCTCAATTACTTCCTTAGAACGAAGTCCTTTACCAATCATTCCCTTAAGTCCTTTATCGAGGAGCGCTGGAGTATAGGGATCCATGCGATAACTTGTAGTTGGACCGGCAGAACCGCAAGCATAACCAGGCTTAGCAGGAGCTGGACCAACATAGTAAATAATCTGATTCCTAATCTCCAGGGGTAACTTCTCTCCTTTCTGCAGAAGAGAGAATAACCGTTTATGTGCTGCATCTCTACCGGTGTATATGTACCCGGTAATACTTACCATATCCCCCGCTTTTAAATTAGAAACCACCTCATCCGTTAACGGAGTAACAATCTTTATAATTTTTGCCATTTCTTATCCTCCTTTACAAAATCCCTTCTGCATGACGAGCTGCATGACAGCAAACATTCACCGCTACCGGCATACCAGCAATGTGCGTAGGAGTATATTCAATATTTACTGCCAACGCTGTAGTTCTTCCGCCTAAACCCGCAGGTCCAATTCCTAAATTGTTTATTTGTTCTAAAATCTCCTTTTCCATCTGGGCGTATCGTTCATCCTGATGGTGTTCTCCAATTTTACGAAAAAGTGCCTTTTTAGCGATAACCAAAACTTTATCTGCAGTCCCCCCAATACCTACACCTACGATAGTGGGTGGACAAGGGTTAGGACCAGCCTTCCTTATAGTATCTACTACAAAATTTTTAATTCCTTCTGGTCCATCAGCAGGTTTCATCATAGCTAAGGCACTCATATTCTCACTGCCAAACCCCTTAGGAGTAACCATAAATTTAATCTTATCTCCAGGAACAATATCGGTATATATAATCGCTGGGGTATTCGTTCCCGTATTTTTTCGGGCAAATACCGGGTCATCTACCATAGATTTCCTTAAATATCCTTCCATATAAGCTTCCTTAACTCCTTCATTAACTGCCTCCCGGAAATTTCCCCCTATGATATAAACCTCCTGACCCAGCTCCACATATAAAACAGCCAAACCGGTATCCTGGCAGATAGCAATCTCTTCCCCTGAAGCTATTTTGTAATTCTCGATTAACATATCAAGCACTGAACAACCAACCTTTGAAACCTCCCCTTCTCGTGCTTCTTTTAGCGCGGTTAAAACATCTTCTCCGATATAGTAATTTGCTCTTAAAAATAGCTCCTTAACTTTCTTTTTAATTCTTTCCGCCTCTATCTTGCGCATTTATCTATCTCCTTTTTCCCATTTTACAGTTTTTTATTCTGGAGGAAGCTGAATAAAACCTTTTTCCATATGAAGTTTGGTAATCCCCTGGGACTTTTTTATAGCCGAAGAAGCAAGTTCTCTTAACTCCTCCTTACTCCTCTTTATTCTGGCTACTCCCTGCTCTATGGCCTTCAAGCCTACGGCTACCGCTTCCTGAATAAACATCTCTGTTTCTCCCATAGTGGGAATTATATATTCTTCATTCAATCCCCTTTCTTCTGCATAATTAGATATAGCCTTTGCTGCAGTAATACACATTTCATCGGTTATACTTCTTGCGCCCACATCCAAAGCGCCCCTAAACACAGCAGGAAATCCAAGAGAATTATTCACCTGATTAGGAAAATCGGAACGACCGGTAGCCACAATTCTTGCTCCTGCTTCTTTTGCTTCCCAGGGCCACATTTCAGGAATAGGATTAGCACAGATAAAAACTATGGCATCCTTAGCCATACCAGCGATTTCCTCTTTCTTTATTGTACCGGGACCAGACCTGGATAAAGCAATACAAACATCAGCTTTTTTAAGAGCTTCTTTCATATCACCCGTCCTTCCCTCCTTATTCGTCTTCTCACATATTTTCCATTTGGTGGGCTCTTTCTTTAATTCTATTCTTCCCTGGTGAAGAATCCCTTTACTATCCACCATTATCATCTTTTCTGGATTCGCTCCAGCTAACATTATGTACTTGGCGCAGTTCATATTTGCTGCTCCTGCACCAATGAAAGTAATGGAGACATCTTCCATCTTTTTATCAACTACCTTCAAGGCACTAATTAACCCGGCTAAGGTAACCAGAGCTGTTCCTTGCTGATCATCATGCCAGACAGGAATATCTAACTCTTTCTGTAATCTCTCCAGAATATAAAAACATTTTGGCTTAGCAATATCTTCAAGGTTTATACCTCCAAATGTGGGAACAAGCCATTTAACTGCAGTAATTATCTCATCAGGGTCTTTAGTATTTAAACATATGGGAAATGCATCTACCCCACCCAAATATTTAAATAGCATTCCCTTACCTTCCATTACGGGAAGAGCTGCTTCAGGCCCTATATCCCCCAAACCAAGGACTCTTGTCCCATCGGTAATAATCGCAACAAAATTTCCTTTATTGGTGTGTTCATAAACCTTATTTTTATTTTTTTGAATGTCCAGGCAAGGTTCCGCTACACCGGGAGTATACCAGATAGCAAAATCTTCGTAACTTCTCACCGGGGTCTTAATCTCTACACCTATTTTGCCCCGATAAAACGGATGATACTTCATGGCAAACATCTTCGGTTCATTAGCTTTTGCCAAAAGCTCCTCTTTGGTTAATTTTTTACCCATCATACCCTCCTTTAAAAATTTATTTGTAGCTATACAGCCAATTTACTGGGGTCAAATCTTTATTCTTGACAAATAGTTTAATTAACTGTCAAGAATAAAGATTTGACCCCATACCTTTTTATCTCCAAGAGTTAACCTCTTTAAGTGAAGACTCTTTAGCTCTTTCTAAGTGTAGAAGCAAGGCCTTAGTAATAAGTTTTTCATCGTTTCTCTTTAAAGCTTCTATGATAGCCAGATGCTCTCTTGCTGATCCGGAAAAAGTAGTTCTTTTAAGAGAAATATTCCTTAACCAATGTATCTGTTCTTGAAGGTTAGTCAGTAATTCGATAAGTTTTTTATTGCCGCAATTTTGACTAAGAAGATCATGAAATTTTTTATCCAGAACTAAATACTGAATACGATTTTCAGCATTTTCAGATTTATTAATAAATTCTTTAAAATCATCCCCGACTTTTTCTAATTCATCTATACATATTTTCCCTAAAGATTTTTTTACCGCCAATGTTTCGAGGGTTTCTCTGATTTCAAAGATATCTTCTATTATTTCAGTGGTAACATTAGAAACTGCTGCCCCTTTTCGGGGAATGGTAGTAACAAATCCTTCTTTTTCCAACTTGTTAAAAGCTTCTCTGATGGGAGCCCGGCTTATACTCATGGCTTTAGCTAATTCTTCTTCCAGTAAACGTGTGCCCGGTCTTAAATTACCTCTTATAATCTGAAATTTTATATTCTGGTAGGCTCGATCTTTGAGGGATAAATGGTTTCCCAAATCTTCAAAATACTCTTTCATGGTTCTCGCCTTTTCTATAAAGATTTAATTATTTTTAATTGTATTTTACTTTGTCGATTGTATTTTGTCAACAGAACGAATTGCCTCATCAAAAAAGTACTCCAAATTGTATCGATGCCTCATATAAAAAAGTACTCCAAATTATTTTAATTATAACCTAATCTCCTCTATATTTAAAGAGAAGAAATTATCTCTTTTTAAATATATGAGGAGGTAAAAGAGATGTTAACTATGAGGCAGAAAAAGGCCGTAACCAGAGAATTAAAAGATCGATATCAAAGATCATCCAAAAAAGAAAAGAGCATTATCTTAAATGGATTTATCCAATTTACCGGATATAACCGCTGTTATGCCTGTCAAATTCTAAATGTAAAAAAAGAAAAAGTATTAGGTTATATGAATATAGGCGGTAAAAGAGTAAGATTGGTAAGAGATAAGAGGAAAATCAAAAGGAAGAAGAAAAAGATCTATGATCAAGATGTTCTGGTAGCCTTAAAGGAGATCTGGAAAATATTTGATTATCTCTGTTCCAAAAGACTGGCTCCTTTCTTATCCGAGATTATCCCGGTATTAGAGAGATGGGGGGAGATTAAATTAAGTACTAAGGTGAAAGAAAAGCTCTTCAAGATAAGTGCGGCCACCATCGATAGACTCTTAGCTGATACCAGGAAGAAAGGTAGAATAAAAGGAAGATCTACTACTAAACCAGGAACCTTACTAAAGAAGAGTATCCCCATCAGAACCTTTGCCGATTGGGATGAAAAAGTACCTGGCTTTTTTGAAGTTGATTTAGTTTCCCATGATGGTGGAGCTACCAAAGGGGATTTTAACCAGAGTCTTAATTTTACCGATATCGCTACCGGTTGGGAGGAGATGGTAGCAGTAAAGAATAAGGCCCAGGTGTGGGTCTTTGAGGGAATAAAGGAAATAGAAGGGAGATTACCTTTTTCTATTTTAGGGATAGATTCGGATAATGGGGCTGAGTTTATCAATGCCCATCTAATTCGTTATTGTAAGGAGCATAAGATTACCTTTACCCGAAGTAGACCGTATCGGAAGAATGATTCCTGTTTTGTGGAACAGAAGAACTGGTCGGTCATCAGAAGGGCGGTAGGCTATGGTCGATATGATACCGATAAGGAACTTAGCATTTTAAATGAACTGTATGGCTATCTTAGACTCTACACTAACTTCTTCCAACCAGTTAGAAAACTGATCAAAAAGGAAAGAATAGGAAGTAAAGTTATCAAAAGATATGATGAGGCTAAGACCCCTTACCGAAGAGTTCTGGCCTCTCCTGATATTGAAGATGAGATAAAGATGAAATTGAAAAACCAATATGCTATGCTAAATCCAGCAGAGCTGAAAAGAAAGATAACTAAATTACAAGATAAGCTCCTTAAATTAAATGCTTTAAAGCAAAAAGTAAGAGAAGATCTATTAGAAAAAAGTGTGGAACCTTCAAGTAGGTTCGAGTACATTTCTAGTTGAGGCAGCATATGCATTTCCTTTATATTTTTATGTGAGGCATCAGGGTCTTTTGTAAGATTTTGTCAGAATGGAGAAAAAAAGTCAATAAATTTGTGAAATTTGTGACATTCCACTGGACTCCGTCTCATCTTTATGATAATATTAAATTATGGATAAGACAACGACTCGGGAAGGGCGGGAAATAACCAAGGATAATATCGAATTAGTTCGGCGACTGATCGAAGCCCATCCTTCTTGGAATCGTACCCGACTTTCCCGGGAGTTGTGTCTTCTGTGGAATTGGCGTGCTGCCAATGGCCAGGTTAAGGACATGGCCTGCCGTACCCTCCTTTTGAAATTAGAGCAACGTGGACATATCACCCTGCCTAGACGTCACTCTCCCGGTCGGGGCTGTCGCAGGCTCTCTATCTCCTACCTTCCCCATAATACTACCCCTATTGTCTGTTCTCTCAAGACCCTTGAACCGGTGCAGGTCGACTTGGTTAAAGATATCGGCCTTCTGGATCTCTTTCCATGTCTGCTTTCCCGGTATCATTACCTGGGTTTCAGTGGTACTGTGGGAGAGAATATGAAATATATGATTTTTGACCGGGAGTATCATCCTCTAGCCTGTCTTCTCTTTGGCTCGGCAGCCTGGAAGTGTGCTCCCCGGGATGAGTTTATCGGCTGGGATGATAGGGCAAGAAAGGTCAATCTCCAATTCCTGACCAACAACATGAGGTTTTTGATCTTGCCCTGGGTCAGGGTTCTCCACCTGGCCAGTCATATCTTGGGAAGGGTCGCCAGGCGGATCAGTGCAGACTGGATGAAGAAATACGGCCATCCCCTCTATCTGCTGGAAACCTTTGTGGAACGGGATCGCTTCCGGGGCATCTGTTACCAGGCTGCCAACTGGATTAATATAGGTCAAACCAAAGGGCGCAGCCGCAATGACCGCTATGCCACCCTTAAAGTGCCGGTCAAAGATATTTACCTTTACCC
>OMKS01000769.1_pt1 | contig 29631 bp, 25 predicted proteins | sample 1674721 | NCBI WGS metagenome assembly OMKS01 (sample SAMN06264996, study PRJEB25208) | sediment metagenome | isolation source: hot spring sediment | place: USA: California | collected 2014-09-02 | reverse complement strand
TCCACACCGAGCGTCCGTGCAATCTGCTCCGGCGTGATGACGATAGCACTGTGATGCGTGAACACGTCGAAGCCGAACCGGCGATAGAGCGGATACCGCCCGTGCGTGAGGACAAGCGGGATGCCGGCCTCGCGCAGCCGGGCGAACGTCTCTTCCATCAGCGCGCGGAAATGGCCTTCGCGCCGCCGGTCTTCGCGGGTTGCCACATCGCAGATGAAGGCGTAGCGCAGGCCGCCGCCGGGGAACGCCATCTGCCGGTAGGGATCGACGAGGATGAATGCCACCGGCGTATCATCCACGACCCGCGCCAGCGCCCACTCCGGCGGCGCTTCGTCAATGTCAGCGCGGTAGGAGGCCGCCATCACCGTTTCGATGGCCTGGCGACCCTCAGAGGTGGCGGCGGTGAGCGTTCGCACGATCATCTATTTCCTCTTCGCCTTAGCCAGCGCCCGCCGTTTCCGTGTGCGCTTCCACACGAACACGAAGAGCAGAACCGCCAGCATCACCCAGGCAACGATGCGGACGCCGAGGTGGACGAAGCTTGACCCGATCATCTGCCCGTGAATGGTGCCGAGCGCGAACGCAACGTAGTTCAGCCAGTGGATGACCTTCCAATTTTTGCCGATGGCGGTTCTGAACAGCGCCGTCAGTGACGTGATGGCGAGCAACCAGAACGCCGGCCGTCCGCCTAGCGCGAAAAAGAGCCGCCAGGAATCGAAGCGCGGCAGGAAAGCGGAGGCCGATCCCATCTGCCACGCCACGCTGACCGCGTGAACCGTCAACGCCACCAACGCCGTCACCGAGACGATGTGGTGGACGGTGATGAACGAACGTCCAAAATAACGGGTCAGCTCGCGCATATAATTCGACGAGAGCGCGGCGAGGAAGACCCCCAGGTATCCCAACAGCGCCCCCACGCGGATGACGCCGTCCAATGGGTCACTCAAGCTATCGAGCGCAACAATCCCCACCGTCAATAATAGCGCGATGCCGCCGCACAGGATGAGCACCCATGTATTTTTTGATTTTCTGCTTTTGGCCATTGCACAACTCCTTGAAGATAGTCTGATCGTCGATAGTCTGGTCGTCAGGCAGTCTCAGCAAAGCAAAAAATTGGCAATGGCAAAGACTACAAAAGTCTCAGCACGTACTGCGCCTTGCAGACCTGGTGTTTAGCGTACACATTAGCTCAAACAGGCGCCTCGTGAGACTTTTGTAGTCTGGCTCCTGCTCAAATTTCGATCTACTGAGTCTGGCTCCACAGACGATTATATCTGGTTGACCTCACATCGCAAACTACGCAGAGTATGCTAAAATAGAAGTAACCAGCCGGATACAACCGTACTTTAAGCGACATTGGACCTGCTCCCCGAAACGTCCATTATTGGGGCATCATTAGTTTATAGTATGTTCACAGGAAGTCGTTGCTCGCGCTCTACAGACTATCGGACTAACGACTAACGACAACCTGACTCATTTCTGGGAGGTGTCCTATGTCTGCGAAATCCGAAACAAGACCGGAGTGGTATAAGGGGCTGGCTCGGTACGAGAAGCCCGATCTCAAGAAGTCTATCTGGCAACTGACCCACACCCTGTTGCTCTACGTTGCCACGTTTTATCTGATGGTGCGCACCGTACAACTGGGGTACACCTACTGGCTGACGCTGGCATTGGCTGTGATCGCCGCCGGATTCCTGGTACGCATCTTTATCTTTTTCCACGACTGTACCCACCGCTCGTTCTTTGCCTCCGATCGGGCCAACACGATTGTGGGGTACATTCTGGGCATACTGACGTTCACACCTTACGAGGAATGGCGGCACACCCACGTGATCCACCACGCCACAGCGGGCAACCTCGACAAGCGCGGCGTCGGTGACGTGTGGACGATGACGGTAGAGGAATATCGCACCGGCTCCAAATGGCAACGGCTCGCCTACCGTCTGGTACGCCATCCGCTGGTGATGTTTGGCCTGGGGCCGGGGTTTATGTTCCTCGTCGCCCACCGCTTCGCCGGAAAGACGGCGCGGAAACAGGAACGGCTGAGCGTCATCATCACCAACCTGGCGCTGCTCGCTATCATCGTCATCGCCAGCCTGACCATCGGCCTTCGCACCTACGTCCTGGTGCAGTTGCCCATCATCCTCATCGCGGCGACGGCAGGATTGTGGCTGTTCTACGTGCAGCACCAATTTTCCGATGTGTACTGGGCGCGGGATGCCGAATGGGACCGCCTCAAATCGGCGATGCAGGGGAGTTCGTACTACAAACTGCCCAAAGTGCTGCAATGGTTCTCCGGCAACATCGGCCTGCACCACATCCACCATCTGCGGGCGCGCATCCCTAACTACAACCTGCAACGCTGCTACGATGAAGTCCCAGAGGTCCGCACCGTCGAGCCGTTGACCATCGCGACGAGTTTGAAATCACTGGGGTTTAATTTGTGGGATGAGGAGCGGCAGAAGATGGTGAGTTTCCGTGAAGTGCAGGCGGCGGCGTAACGGCGATCACGCTTCAGTTTTTATTGTACAAATCGACAAACGCAGTGGGGGACGCCTCCCACTGCGTTTCGTTTTCTAACTTCCTCGAAATGTTAGTTTCATCTAACCATTGAAAATTGCATTGATACACACAATATGGTATACTTACGGTGATTACTGAAGAAATTGTACTGCTATCATCCAATTCGATATTCATTATCATAGCGCGAGGAATACAGTGGTGAATTCAAAAACAAGCTATGTCTCCACAGGACTTCTTCCAGACCTATACAAACGTCTGCTTGACACTCTTGTAGTGCATCCCCACTTTGAATCCAACGAGAAACTGAGAGCCGCATTTATTGACGCACGGATTCATCTATGGCGTAATACAGTCCCTCAAGCGGACAATGTTGACACTCGAGTACGACGAACCATTGATTATCTGTATGAACGACATAATACCGAGGGCAAAAATGCTTTGGTATTATGCTTGCAGGTACTCGGTGAATGTGTTGATCCTGACGATGCACTGTGCAGTGAGTTATTGACATTGGCGGATGAGGTTGAAGCGTACCTCAAAACAGGGCAAGCTAAACACATATTATCTCCACCGATAACAAAATCGTCTACGGGCCAAAAACTAACTCCTATACCTACAAACGTTACCTCTGATGTCACTTGTAAAGTAGATATGGTTGGCCTGCGTGCTGAACTTGAACGATATGACGCGGTGCAAATCGAGAGTCTTTGTTTGGATCATTTTTCTCAGGTTTATGACAAACTTGGACGTGGACTGCGCCACGACGAGATGACCAACCTACTATTAGATTATGTGCGCCGACGCCCGGAAGAAGCTGGAAGATTATCCAAACTGTTAGTTCAGGATGTTCCCCAACAGCAGTTCTCCATTCCAGAAACTATTCTTATTCCCGCTAGCAAGTTTTCGATGGGCAGCGAACCCAATGATCCACTTGCATTTAGCAATGAAACACCACGCCAAGTGTTAACCCTACCCGACTACGCAATTGGCAAATATCCGGTGACCAATGCCGAATACTTGGACTTTGTTCAAGTAAACCCTCGTTATACGCCTAGCCATTGGATTAACGATCAAATTCCAGCAGGAAAAGAAAATCATCCGGTCGTCAATGTTAGTTATCAAGATGCATTAGCTTACTGTCAGTGGCTATCACAGCAAACTAAAAAACAGTACCGTCTACCGACCGAAGAAGAATGGGAAAAAGCGGCAAGGGGAGCTCGGCCTGAGACACGGCGTTATCCGTGGGGAGATGATTGGAATCAAGCATGTGTCAACACAAGAAGTGCAGGGTATAGCGATACAACGCCAGTCAACGCGTTCGAAGACAAAAACATCAGCTACTACAAAGTCATCGATATGGTAGGAAACGTTTGGGAGTGGACAAGCACGCCCTATGCCAAAGATCGCAATGTTGTGCGTGGAGGGTCTTGGCGCTATGATAACCGGTTTGCAAGAAACTCTTGCCGTGGTCGATGTAGTCATAATACCAGAGATCCGGATTTAGGCTTCAGAATAGTTAAAACTCTCGGAGGATAACATGCCAGACAAATCGGAAAATCCAATTATAACCGATGTTCAACCCTCTCTTAAAGGCAAGGATGTCTACGAGTATAAATATAAACCGGGTCAGGTAATTGCAAATCGCTACGAAGTGGTCGCTCCGTTTGGCTTTGGCGGCTTTGCCGAGGTCTATCATTGCGCTGACAGGAATCTAGGTACACCAGTAGCGATCAAGATCATCTTAAAGGAGTCTGCGTCTTCCCAAGTGCGAGAGGAAGCCAAAAAGACCGCCTCGTTACGCGGCGGCCCACACATCGTTCTTGTATACGATGTCGCTAAACCTGAAGAAGAGCCCTTTTATCTCTCAATGCAACTCCTCAACGGAGGCACACTGGAAAAACGGCTGGACGATGCCACATTCCGTCGCCTGCCTCTCGACACTAATACTTTGACTATTTTGGAGCAAGTTGGACAGGCGCTCGATTACGCTCACTCCAAAGATATTATCCACCTCGACGTTAAACCCAGTAACGTTCTGTTTGATGAAAACGGACAAGCTTTTCTTGGAGACTTCGGCCTAGCACAGGTCAAGAGTATTCAGGATGTGACCAAAGTCTCCAAGATGAGTTTGAGTATGGATGGACACATCAGTGGCACAATCCCCTATATGTCGCCGGAACTAGTTGAGGAGAAAGAACCGGACAAACGCGCCGATATTTATGCATTGGGAATTATGGCTTACGAAATGCTGACCGGCCGGATGCCTTACGGGGGGCGCGCTACAGCGTATTTGACCAATATCGCAAAAGCAGAACCGCTTCCACCCCGTACGGCTAACCCTGAACTGCCGGAACGTGTGGAACAGGTTTTGCTCAAAGCATTAAAGAAGGATCCTGACGCGCGGCATCAGTCTTGCGCCGAGTTTGTCAAAGAATTGAAGATGGCAGCGGAAGCTTATATTAAGGTGGCGACATTATATACAGAAGCTGTTACAGCAATTGAAACGCAAAAATGGCCGGAAGCATTGCAAAAGCTTCAGCAGGTAGAGCAGCAAGCGCCCGGACATAAAGATACGCGCTTATACCTCCGAGATGTGCAGGATCAGATAACACTGCTCAAAACCTATCAAAAAGCGAATTCGTTGTGCGTCAACGGCAGTTATCAAGAATGTCTTGATGCTCTGGACTTACTTGATAACCAGCTTGCTGCATACAAATCTGAAGAGACACCACAAGAAAAAGAAGTAGAGCTCCGGAAGATACGGGACTCACGTAAAGAAGCCGTTGCTTTGCTCGCTCAGAATACAGAGACGCTGCGTCAGAAAGCAAAAGATTTGTTAGTGGAAGAGAATCGCCGCAAAGCGCAAAATCTTTACGAGATGGCCAAAACACAATTTACTCAAGGCGATTATGAGGGATCGAAGGAAACCTTGCGCCAGGCACACGAATTAGATTCCAACCTCGAAGATCCTGATGCTCTCGAAGAACAAGTTACCCAGGTCCTCGAACGGCAACGGCATTTACAAGCAATGTATGACGAAGCTGTCGAATTTAGCAAGCAAGCACAATGGGACAAAGCTTTACAAACCTTCAACAACCTGGAAAAGGAAGAGCCAAACTACAGAGATGTCCGGCAAAGATTGGCCACGGTCGAGCACATGGCCGAATTGGCCGAATTATATCAGCAAGCCGAGGAAGCTCTACAAAAGAAAGCGTTTGAAACGGCTATCCAGGCGCTCAACCGGCGGCTGGACAAAAACCGGCGACACGAGGCCGACAAAGTAACCGCCTTACAAACCAAAGTCTTTGATGCGTGGTACGCACACGCGCGCCAGCAGTTGCAGGAAGGACGCTGGGATGAAAGCCGAAAAACGCTACAAGCATTGCAGAACCATAATCCCGACTATGGCGACCCGGATAACATTCTGACTCAAGAACGCCTGGGTAAAATGTATGATGAGGCTGTTGAGCAAGTTCGACAGGGCAATTATGCTGAAGCTCTAACGCTTTGGCTTAAGATTCGTCAGGAATCTCCAAAGTATTCGGACTCAAAGGATATTGCTCATAATGCTAAAAACGGATTATACAATGAAGCCCGGATCGCATTTTCAGAAGGTCGTTATCAGGATGTTGTTACACTATGGGAACAAATCACAAAAGCAGATCCGACCTATGTAGACAGAGAAGGCATCGTAGCTGAAGCAAAGGCCAAATTGGAAAAACGAGGAGGACTCAGTGTTTTCCTGTCAGGTATCGGGCGAAGGATTCGCGCATTTGGACAAGCGATCCGAACTCAGTGGCGCAAGATAGTAATGATTGGCGGTGGCATTCTTGCCGTGGTTTTGGTTGTCATCCTCATCAGCCTGGGCTTGAAACAATGTAACCGCGCGCCTGTTGTTTCGCCGACATCCACACCTTCACCCACTGCTCCAAGCTCTACAGTCACGCCCACGCTCTCTACTACGTCAACTTCTGCAATTGCCCAATCTGCGTCTACAGATACCCACACATCCTCCCCCACTCCAACAGCCACACCCTCACCGACTGCGACGCCGTCCTCCACACCTACAAGAAAGGCGTCACCAACCTCAACCAACACACCAACACCAGAAACACCAACTCTCACACCTACGTCAACACGTACTCCTACCCTCATTCCCACTTCCACACCGACAAGGGCTGTCTCCGATGACACCGCCATCGCGCTCCTCAACTCCGGCATCTATGCCGCGCCGAACTCCGATTCGACGCAGTTAGGGTACGTGACCGAAGGTGATAGCGTTCCTGTCTTGGGACGCTCTGCCATTGGACAATGGCTCTACATTCGCAACGCGCAAAATGTCGAGGGGTTTGCGTATGCGCCACGCTTTGAGTGGGCAGGAAATTTCAACGCCTTACCTGTCAAGGCCTCCCTAGAGACTGCGCCCACGCCGACACCTACCCCAAGTGAAATTACGTCACCCCTAGAAATGGATCTCTGGCCCCTTCCCGGCGGCAGGTGCGCCGATGGAGGGTGGTCCAGAACAGTTTCTATCGCCGGCCGTGGCGGCGATGGGAACTACACTTACTACTGGAACGGCGAAAAAGTGGGCGGTCCAATGCGTGAAGGAATGGGCTTTGAAGTACGCGGCGGCGCTTCCGCTGTTATTGGCACAGGCAAAGTGGTTTCAGGGGATGGACAAAGCGTCGAAAAAGACCTTTACATCGAAGCTTTGGATTGCGGGTACTGATTTAACAAAGCTCCCAAACTTACGAGGGGGGAAGTCGGCCGGCGCACTACACACGCCGCGTCATCCTGGGCCTACCAAGTTTGGGAGCTAGCAGAGCAACCTACACACCGATGTGTGCTTCAGCCAGCACACCTGGCGTGGACGGCTATACTACGATGATCCCATTATCACCTGCGTAAGCATCGGCTTCCGGGTCGTTGAACCACACGTCGTTGGCAGGATCATAGTAACGAAAGGCATACTTCCGGCCTTTTTCCAGCGTGACGGCCACGCTGTAGGTCCTATTGCTACGTTTCTTCAATGGATGGGCGGTTCGATCCCAGTTGTTGAACTCTCCTACGAGCACAGCTTCTGCGTGTGGATCATCGGCGGGCAAAGCGAAAGTCACCCGCACCTCATTACTGTTACGTTTACCTTTGCGGCGAATCATATCCCCCTCCTTAAATTTGCTAATGCATTGAATGTATGCCAACGAAGACCCCTTGAAGCCCAATCTCCGCCGGTATCCGACCAACTTCCCCGCCGGTCAGATAGAGCCTAACCACGCAAATTCTTACTCAACGCGCAAGAAACGGGCGTCGCAGGCCTTTTTAGTTCCGGTTTATCCGGGTTAGGGCCTAACCACGCAAATTCTTGCCCAACGCGCAAGAAACGGGCGTCGCAGGCCTTTTTAGTTCCGGTTTATCCGGGTTAGGAGGAAGTATACCATAGCTCGCTCACATGTGAACCATACAATGTCTGTTCAATAACCGGCAAACGTATCTTCTCAAAAATCTGGGGGTGGGGGTTTGGGGCGGGCTGCGCCCGCCCCAAACCCCACTTCTCCCCTTTTTATTGAGATGATACCGGCAAACCGTAAAATACGGAAAAAAGCTCGCGCGGGGTCTTGACAAGTATGCTATAATAGAAGTGAACGGCAAACACAGTGGGTGCACACACGTGGGCGCTGTATCTCCTACAAAGGAGGTGATCTATGAGGTATGCGAGTTCACGGAGGGGCCGGCAGTAGCCGGCCCCTCTCCATTTATATCTATGCCTGCAAAATAAAAAACGGCGGGTAGGCAAGAAAACGGAACAAGAAAAAAACAGGCCGGTAGGTGACGAGTATCTCACGCAGATAAGGTCGCAGGAGCGAACCGGCGTAAGCTATCCGCATCGTATGCCAGGTTTGAACATTCTGCCAACGCACGCTGACCGCGAACCCCCACGTGTTGTAGATCAACGCCATAATAAGCAGCGCCAAAAAGACCCCCACGATCGCCCCAAGGATGTTGTCCAGCACCTGTAACTTTGGCAAGGTCGTATCGCGAAAGATCACTTTGCCGATAAAGTAAGCGCCGATAAACAACGGAATCGTAAGCACCGCAAAGATGATGGTTTGCGTTATAACCATGTTCGGCACACGGCCGCCCGCTACGCCAGCTAACGCCCGTGCGACGCCGTGAAGCATATCCGTTGCCAGAGTGAGCAGTCCCGTCGCTGTAGTGATCAGGTAGAAACTTACCAGCGTGACCACCGCCCGTAAGAAACCATCCATCGTGCAGAGAATAATCACAATCACGCCAAGTAAGATCAACAGGCCGTCCAAAATTGTCATCGGTCCCCCCTAACCCGGATAAACCGGAACCAAAAAGGATTCACCGCAGAGCACGCTGAGCAATATTCCAATCTCTACTCTGCGTCCTTAGCGTACTCAACGGTAGATTTCCTTGCCGTTTGTGCAAGAATTCGACTCGTAAGGTACTATTTATTCTTCTCAGGATTCGGATTTGAACGCCGTCACCAGAAAGAACGGGAGATGAGCAATCTGCGCCCACGGACCACGTCGCACCACCGCATTCATTTCGATGGCCTCCAACGCCAACGCCTCTGCTGCGGTCAACGGCAAGTCGCGCAGAAAATCGAAGCGTGCCGGCGATGGGGCATAGAGTGATTCGAAGAGACCGACGGTCACCGTAAACCCGCGCGCCGCCAGCAACCCAGGTAACACACGTCCAATCAACGGGTCGGCGCCGGCGCGTTCCAAAGCCGATAGCCACAGTTCGCGGGCGGCGATCTCCGGTGGATGTTCGATCATGCCACCGTAGTCAGGTTCCAGGGCCACCAACGCCCCACCGGGACGGAGCACACGGCGGATTTCGTCCAGGGCGCGCGCTACGGGCTGCACCCACAACAAGGTCAACTGTGTGAAGACCAGATCGAAAGTTGCGCCGGCAAACGGCAAGCGCCGCGCATCTCCGCCGGTGCGCGATGCGCCACCGAAGGCGTCCCCGCCAAAGGCGACCCCATCCCGCAATGCCGCCACCGCACAATCCAGCGCCACAACCAGCCCTCCGGCGCGGCGCACCAATTCGCCTGTCACCGCGCCGTATCCCGCGCCCAAATCCAGGATACGCTTCCGCCGCGCGATGCCGACCTGCCGGAATAACCGCCCGCGCGCCGGCGCCAGCCACTCCGCCTGCTGCGCCAACATCTCCGGCGCCGGTAAATCGTACTTCACCAACTGTTCCATCTCCAAGAAAACGATCAGCAATCAACCGCTGACGGCTGCAAGCTGATAGCTGACCGCTATCGCCCCCCACCCGCACAGGCACACGCGCAAGCGCAGCCCGCGCATGCACACCCGCCACCCCCACTGCCGCCGCTGGATTTTGCCAGCGCCGTGAAGATGTCACCCGTGACCTTGTCCGCGCCGCTCAGATCGACGAAGCCGCCCTTCACACCGGGGATGTTCAGCGAACCGGGCAGAATGGCCGCCGCCATACCGCCCATCGTCGATTCGGCCCAGCCCGCGAATGAGCCGGCCACGTCGCCGGCCCGCGTGCGTCCACCGATGGATGGGCCGCTGGCTTTTGGCGCGGCGCTGGCGGTTCCGGCAGGCCGCGAACCGCGCACCCACACCGGCCAATAGTTGTAACCGCGATGCGTAAGTACGGTGGGGTAGTTGTCGTTCATCATCACCCAGGGCAAGTACTTGTCGAGATACTGCTCGCGCGCCTCGACCTCGCCGAGCGCAGATGCCTGCTCCATCGCCCGGTCGATGACGCGGCGGTAATATTCCCGGCTGTCGGAGAGATCGAAGCCCTTCATCTTCGCCACCGTCGCTTTGATGAGCATTTCGGTGGGTTTGGCGAAGTCGATATCACGCACGGCTTTGCCCTGATGCCGCTCGATCAAGGTAAGATAGGCATCTTCGTAGGTGTGAATGATAGTCCCTTTCTCTTGCGCGACCTGGCGCCGGTGTTGGCGGTGGTCTTTGACCGTATTCAGATTCTTGTGCGAAAGTACCCGGAAATCCTGCGTCACCTCTACAGTAAGCGGATCGTCTTTTGTCGCTTCGATAACGCCCTTTTCCAGCAGGCCGAAGAGCACGAGCGTGAGCACCTTGTTGAGCGGCATCTCGATCAAGACACCGGCCTCCGGCGCGGTCAGGCCACGCTTGATGCCGCCGCCCTCCACCTGCGCGATGGCGGGCAGGTAGGTTTTGCGCTTCTTTTTCAGCGAACTTTCATTGAGGGCCAGAAGCGGCGCGACGATCACGGGCGCAATCAGCGCCGAGATTGGGCTGATGAACAACAGAATGAGGATTCCGCCGCCCAAAATGGCGAACACGGAAAAGCCGGTGCCACCCGAAAAACGGAAGAAGAGCACGGCAAACAACACCATAACCACCGCGCCCAGGATAAAACGTGTGCTGGGATTGTCCTCCAACCACTTGTTGACCAACTGAATGAACGTCATCTTGACCACGCGCGTCATGCCACGCTGCGGGAAAGAGACGCCGACGCGATACGCCTGTGTCGCGGTTCCCTGCGGCCACTGCCATACAGCCACGGCGCGCCCCTGATAGAGCGCCTTGTCGGTGAAGGGAACGTCCTGGTACAGCACCTCGTCGGGATGGATGCCTTCCAGCATGTAGATCGCAATCTGGATGTGGGACGTGCCGCGTACCAGGCTTCTATCGAACCAGGTTGGTGTGATCTGCAACGAGGCGAGGTCCTTGTCGGTCGTATCCTGGAAAACCAGGTCGGGCATCGTAAACTCGAAGTGCAGCGTACCCTGTGAGCCGCGCGGAATGGCCTGGTTGCCGAGGTGAACTTCGACGCCCGGATTCACGTATTCAGATTTGCGAATGGTACTCAGGTTGACCCCGTTGATCGAGGCGCTCATCGTACTGAAGTCATAATTACTGTGTGGCATACCGATGTCCACGATATCGATCGGGCTGCCGTAGTTGTCGAACGTGATATCGTACACGATCTTCACCGAGGCGTCCGGCTGCACATAGACCTGCATTTTCAGGTCCGGCACACTAAAACTGTAATTCTGCGCCGCTACTGGCGCACCGATGGACGTCATCAGCACCAACAGCGCCAGCAAAGCCAACGCGCGATATAAGCGTTTACTCTTCATCCCTTATCCCTCCAATATTATAGCGATCAGCGGTCAGCTTTCAGCAACCTCTGCTGATAGCTGACGGCTGAAAGCTGATCGCTCCTTACCGCCCTCCACCTGCACAAGCGCAGGCGCACGCACATCCGGCGCACGCACACGCGCAACTGCTGCCAGAACTGCCACCTGAAGAAGAACTCACCGGCGCCGGTTTTTTCAGCGTCGTGGGCATAATCGCGGCGGCCATACCGCCCATCGTCGTCTCGGCCCACCCGGCGAACGAACTGGCAACGTCGCCGAACTTGGGAGCGGGACGTCCGCTCGACGCGGCGCCGCCGGCTGTGGACGTAGACGCTCCCCCAGCGGCGGCCGGGCCTGCCTGGCGCGCCCAAATCGGCCAGTAGTTGTAACTGCCGACGGTCACCGCCCTCCGGTAATTTTTGTCGAGCATGACCCACGACCCGTACTTATCGAGGTATTGCTCGCGCTGCTTGATGTCGCCGAGCGCGGCAGCCTGCTCCATCGCCCGTTCGATGACCCGGCGATAGTAGTCCTGCGTTTCCGAGAGATCGAAGCCCTGCATCTTGGCCGCGGCAATATCCACCAGCTTCTGCATCGGCTTGACCACGTTGAGCTGCTTCACTGGCTTGTCAGGACTCTTTTGGATCAAATCCAGGAAGGCATCTTCGTAATTGTGGATCACCGCCCCCTGTTTTTGCGCGATGGAGCGCCGGTATTGCGCACGTGCGTTGGCGTTCTCCAAATCTGTGCGGTACGCATCCGCAATTTCGACCTTCAATGCCTCGGTGAGTGAGCCGGTACCCTCCGCTTTCTGCACCAATCCCTTTTCAAGCAAACCGAAGATAACGAGCATCAGCACCTTATTCAGCGGCATTTCCAGAATCACAGCGGCTTCCGGCGCGGTCAAGCCACGCTTGATGCCGCCGCCCTCTACTTGCGCGATAGGGGGCAGGTAGTTGGGTTTACTGGCTTTTTTGATCCCCCTAGCGACCATCCATATAATGAAAGCCGGGAGAGCAAAGGGCAGGCACACGCCAGCAAAGACCGCAATAACGCCCATGGCGTCATCGAGCCAGCGCATAAAGAGGTCCCACGTGGTCACGGTGATGACGTTGGTAAGGCCACGCTGCGGGAAAGAGACGCCCACGCGATACGCCTGCGTCGCCGTGACGTTCTCGTAGCGCCACACGGCAACCACGCGCCCGTTCTCGACGTATTTGTCGCTGAAGGCCACGTCCTGATACAACACCTCGTCAGGTTGGATGCCCTCCAGCATAACGACGCGGATCTCGATTGTCCCTGTCCCGCGCACCAGGTCGCTATCGAACCACGTCGGCGTGATTTGTAACGAGGCGTTCTCTTTGTTCGTCGTGTCGGTGAAGATCATCTCCGGCATTGTCATCTCGAAATGCAGCGTGCCGCGCGCGCCGGAACGAATGGCCTGGCCTTTCAAGTGCACTTCTACGCCCGGATTGACGTACTCGGATTTACGGATGTCGGTCAGCGCCACGCCGTCGATGGAGGCGCTCATATTACCAATGCTGTAATTTTTATGCGGTACGCCAATATCCACGATGTCGATGGCACTGCCAAAGTTCTCAAAGGTGATGTCATAGATGATGTGTGTCGAGCCGTCCTCCTGAACGATAACTTGCATCAGCATCTCCGGCACGGCAAAGCTATAATTCTGGGCATGCGCCGGCAACGCACAACACAAGAGCAACGCAAGCACGCTCAACGAGAAGAAACGTAACCACGATTTTTTATAGATCATAATACCCCCTTGAAAATGGCCTCAACGGATTGAACAGATCTCCCAGACCTATCCACAGGATCTCGCCGAATCCGCTGAGATGTCGGCTGCTTACTTATAACTGCGCCCACCCCTTCGGCTCCCGTGGGCAATCTGCAGCGCAAACTGCCAGGCCGGGACAGTGCTCACAGTGCGTCGGCGCTTCGACGCGCTCGCGGTAGCGCAGGAAGACCTCATCGTTCCAGATGTCGTTCCATGGCATCTCCAGCAGATTCCCGGCGCTCTTGTATGGGCCACGCGGCGGGATGACGCTGCCATCCGGTTCGACGTGTATCGCCACGTCGCCGGAACAACGCGGGCCGCGCTGCACCTGTGCAGCCAGCGTTTGGGCGGGATCGCGCTGTACAGGTGGATCCCAGATAAAACGCGCTTGCGCTTCATCTGCGGCCTCTTCGACCATCATAGCCACCTGGGGCATCGCGTCGGCGTCGAAGATGCCGTCCTGTTCGGCAAGCGCCTCGTCGGTAGTGACGTAGGCGACGAAGGCGATGTTGTCCGCGCCTTGCGCGATGAGCGTGGGAACAGTGGTGTTGAGCGCGTATAGCGTCGACTGGACGAGCGGCAGTTCCGCGACGGCACATAGTTGGTTCTCCTCCAGCCAATCCAGCAAGGCAACTGCGGCGGCGTGATCGCCTGCACCGCACAGCGCGTCGTGGACAGCGGGATCGTTGGAGGCATAAATGAAAGCGATGTGATCCACCCCCGCCTGAGCCAGGGACGTCAATAGCTCGATGTCCCACAGGTCGCTGGCGCGCCCGCGCACCCCGGCGATCATCCCCAGGTCTTCGGCCCGTTCGACAATGCGGATGAGGTGCGCGGCGTCAGGGGCGTGCGGCGCAAGCACGGTAACGTGCGGGATGCCTGCGTCCCATAGCTTGTCGATGAGTGGCAGCAGCTTCTCCGGTTCGGCCAACTCCAGCGAGGCTTGCAGCGGTGCAATTAGCTCCGCGTCGTAGGGCGAGAGCGCCGCGTCATCGAGATTGAAGACGGGGTACATATCTCCCGGCGTGATGATCTGGTCGATGAGCGCCTCCACCTTGGCGATGTCCGCCCGCATCACGTCCTCGCTCGCGCCCTTGAAATTGGCGACCAGGTCCCGGAGAACTGTATCCGCGCTCTTGCCATCGAGCAAGTCCTTGGCGATGAGGACGCCGGTCGGTGAAAGCCGGGCGGCGGCGGCGGCATTGGCGATCAACATCCCCGAGCCGTCGCGTTCCACCCGCAGGTGAAAGCGCGTATAAACCCCCTCGGCTTCCTGCATCACGTGATAGATGCCGGGTTCCACCGCCGGTGGGGGCGACGCGCGCTTGACGCTAAATAGATTTTTGAGCCATTCCATTGCCATAGTGACCTCCTCGATTTTCGATTACGGATTTCCGATTTTAGATTTGACTTTACCCTTTGCGATACTTGCGATCGTAGAGGGTGTCGTCGTAAGGCGCGCGGCGGCCAGGACAAATCTCGCGCGGACAGAGTTGGCAATTCACGTAATCATCCCGCCAATCTTGGCGCCCCGTCGCAAACCGCAGCCCCGACAAACTCTTATTCGGCGTCATCACAAAGCTGTCCGAGAGTTGCACGCCAATCGCCCCTGTAACGTCGCCGAGGATGCTGAAGAGTGGTTGTTGCTGCGGCATCGGCCAATCGTCGAGCGATCCCGGCGACATCACCGCCATCTTTCCCAATCCATACGTCTCCGTCATATGTTCGAAGAGTGCCTGAACCGCTTCCCGCACGGCGATTTCCTTGATGACGTCGGCCCAATATTTGTACAGCATATCATCCTGCGCGCGCGCCCACGCATCCAGTTCCACGCCACAGGTGGCGACGTAAGGGAACACACGATGGACGGGTTCCAGGTTTACGGACAGCACCCGGCTGGTAAGCCTAACGCCATCCACAACGACGTACTCATCCCCCCTGTCAGCGATGAAAGCGACCTTGTACAGCGCCTTCGGCCTGGCGATTGATTCAGCCTCGTCCGCCAATTGCCGCATCTTGGCAAGATAAGCGCTGCGGAAGCCACCTTCCGCGTTTTCCTTAATGCGCAGACGCTTCGCCAGCGCCGTTCGATCCAGTTCAAAGGGGATAGCATCAACGATAGTAAGGTTCATAGACATTCACAACCTGGATAAACTCATTTCTTTGGAAGTTACACAGCCAAAAGCGCCAAGTATCAACATTCTCAATACCACAGGGAGTCGAGAACACCAATCATCAGCAACACCAACGTCAGCCCCAGGGTTAGCAGACATAGCCCCAGTCCCACCCAGGCCAGTCCCGCCTGCCGTTTCGAGCGGATACCTATAATACTCACCGCAATGCCGACCAGCGGCAAGGGCAGGTTACAGATGGGTAGTATGAAGGTGCTCCCCAGGCCAACAATACCTAAGATAAATGCGGCGATGGAGGCAACCCCTTTCTCATGCCGCGCTTTGGGCTGCGGCGGCAGACGCTGCGGCATCGCCTGTGGAATCGGCTGCTGCACCTGCTGTTGCATCTGGCGAGCGGGGGGCGCCGTCGGCGGTTTGGTTATGGGGACAGCCTGTGCCCGCGCAGGCGGCGGCGTTCTCTGCGACCGGGACTGTGGCGGAGGCGGACCGGTGGACCGGCGCTGCGCCGGGTGGTGCTGTACGGGTGTGCGGAACGCGCCAGCCATCTCCCGCGCGCTCTGGAAACGGTCGATGGGCCGCAGCTCAAGCGCACGCATCAACACCATTTCGACGGCAGGATCGATGTTGGGATTCAGCGCGCGCAGGGGCACCAGGGCCGCCGGGTTGACGATACGTTTGGTCGCCGTGGGCGGGGCCTGTCCCACCAGCGCGTGGTAGAGCGTCGCGCCCAGGCCGTAGATGTCGCTGCGGACGTCGGTGGAGCCGGATTCCGCCTCGTACTGTTCCGGCGGCGCGTATTCCGGCGTCCCCATGCCGCGCACCACCGTCTTCGTGCGGGGGTCGTGCGGGTCCCACAGCTTCACCAGGCCAAAGTCCACCAACACCGCCTGCTCATCAGGACGGATGATGATGTTGGTGGGCTTGATGTCGCGGTGGAGCACGTTCTGCCCGTGGCAGTAGGCCAGCGCGTCGAGCAACTGGTGCGCCCAGCGCAGCACCAGCGGCAGCGCCAGCGCGCCCTCACGCCCGATACGGTCGGCCAGGCTTTCGCCTTCGACCATCTCCATCACCAGGTAAGCGTTGCCCCCCTCCTCGAAAGAATCGATGACGCGCACCAGGTTATTGTGATTGAGCCGCGCCAGCGTCATCGCCTCACGCTTGAACTGCGCGCGCAGTTGCGCCAGCATTTCCGGATGGAGATCGGCCTGCGGCGTCAGCTCTTTGAGGGCGACGGGGATTTCCAGGCTCAGGTGCCAGGCGGCGTAGACCGCGCCCATGCCGCCTCTGCCAAGCAAGTGCGTGATGCGATAGCGGTTTTGTTGGAGGATGGTCCCTTCTCTTAGCATAGTCGCCTCTTTCAAGACAGTTTATTCGATGCTTATCGCGAATGTCCCGTAGCGCGTGTAACGGCGCGCGTAGCCCCGGCGGGCGGGGTAAAGCCTGTGACTCTCCCCCCCTTAATCCCCCCCAATGGGGGGGAGACAGCTTCCCCCCCTTCGGGGGGGACTGAGGGGGGGAAATCCCGCGCAAACGTGAGCGCCAGGTAACGCAGCAACGTCGTCTTGCCGCTGCCGGGGTCGCCCAAGACCACCAGGCGCGGGTGCAGCGCCAGCGCCTCTTGCACTTGCACTTTGACGGTTTCCACCATAGACCGGTCTCCAAACCTGACAGGTCTTGAAGACCTGTCAGGTTTCTCGCCGGGCGCGCGTTTCGCCATCTCTTCCAGCCAGGCGTCTTCATCTGCCACCGTCCTGCGCACCGTCGCCGTGAGGGTCACGTAGACTTCTTCCAGTTCGATGCTCACCAGGCCCGAGGCGGAGCGGATGCCTTGCAGTTGCAGGCGGCTGTTTTGTTCGATGACGTGGATGAGGTAGCACCTAAGCGCCTCGTCGGGGTCGGGGTAGATTTCTGCGTTAGGACGCTCGCCCTGGTAAACGTTCAATTGGTTGACGTACAGCGCCGTCGAGCCATTGCCGATGATATTGGCGCTCCCGGTGATCGTTGTTTGATCGCGGCCCACCATCGTTTGGCGCTGCGCCGCGATGCGCGCTTCCACGGCGTCCAGTTGGAGGCGCAAAGGGGCCACCATCTGCTCTGCCAGCGCCGCCGTCACGGGATTGGCCGCGAGTTGTTCCTGCGTGGCGGCAATCGTGGCGCGCAGCCCATCGGCCAACGCTTGCGCCGTCTCGTGCGCCAGCGCCGCCAGGTCGTCGCGCAGCGCGTCGCCCTCCGGCGTGTTCTCGCTGAGGACGCGCAGGAGCAGTTCGAGGGCGTTATCGCCGGCGGGGTTGGTGGCCTGGCTCAGGCGGTCGATGACAGCGCGGACGCGCGCGGCGCGGGTGTCGGCTTCGGGCAGCGCGTCGTACCACGGGGTCAGGCGCTCGTCCACGAACAGCGCGCAGATCGCGGTCGCGGTCGAAGGGGGCGCAGCGCAACAGGGCTGCCTGGATACGGGTATAGAGGTCGCCGGGGATGCTGTTCATATCTTTCGCCTTAACCAGCTAACAGGTCGAAATACATCTCTCTGGAAATGCCGGCGGTGCGCAGATTGTTGCGAATAATTGACACCGGTACTTCATCATAAGTCGGAATCACAACCGGACAAGTGATGCCATCCTTCACATAAGAGCGGTGGCTACCCTGCTGCCGCGCGAAGCAAAAACCGGCGGCCAGGAAAACCTTTTCCAGCTTTCTCCAGTGAACCGGCGTCAGTTTAGGCATCTTAGGCCCCTACTGCCACGAGATGTTGTTCAATGGCAATCCAGCGCGGGCTAATCCAGTCATTGCGCTCGAATCTATAACCAGCTTCTTCCAGCACCTCGTCCAGGGTCCCTATGTCAATAGCGGTGGTCAAGAACAACTGGACTGCCTCTTCGACCGCCTGGCGCGCCTCCGCCGGGGTGCGCCCCGCGCTCATCACATCCAACGGCATCGCGTGCGCCACATACTGTGCATCCTCTTGCCAGATTTGTACGGTATAGTCTATATTAAACCGTGTAGATTTCGCCTTCATCGTTTAACCTCCTTCAAACTTCTCTCAGCCGTTCGAGCCGTAACGCAAGTTGGTAACTCACGCTACAATCTTACACGAATCACGTCAACCGACAAACAATCCGTTCCATCCGTTCAATTCGTTGACGAAGCGCTTACCCGCGCCGCCATCGCCGCCGCCTCGAGGATCGCCGCGAGCATGCTGTCAGGATGCGCGATGCCGCGCCCGGCAATGTCGAAGGCCGTGCCGTGGTCGGCGGAGGTGCGGATGAGCGGCAGGCCGAGCGTGATCGTGATCGACTGTTCGAAGCCGTGCGTCTTCACCGCGATATGGCCTTGATCGTGGTACTGGCACACCACCACGTCGTAGTCGCCGCGCACCGCCTGGAAGAAGACGGAATCCGCCGGGATCGGGCCGCGCGCGTCGATGCCCTGCGCTTGCGCCGCCGCCACCGCCGGAGCGATAATGTCCAGCTCCTCGCGCCCCATCAGGCCGTTGTCGCCGTTGTGCGGGTTCAGCCCGGCGACGGCGAGGCGCGGCTGCGGGAAGCCGAGCACTTTCATCCCCTCGTGCGTGAGGACGATCGTATCGAGCACGCCCGCAATCGTCAGATGATCGGCGATGCTGCGAAACGGAATGTGGCGCGTGACGTGGGTAACGCGCAGACCGGGCGTCGCCAGCATCGTCGTGCAGCGTGGCGTGTGGGTCACATCGGCGAGGATTTCCGTGTGGCCGATGTAATCGAAGCCCGCCAGGTGCATCGCTTCCTTGTTGAGCGGCGCGGTCGCCACGGCATCCACCACGCCCGCCAGCGCCAGGTCCGTGGCTTTGAGGACGTACTCGACTGCCGCCCGGCCCGCCTCGGTGGAAATCTGGCCGAGCGGCGCATCGGCAGGATCGAGATTGCCCAGATCGAGCAACGTCAGCGACCCAGCCTCGAACGTGGCCTCTCCGACCTGTTTGACTACGCGCAATGGCGGAATCGGGACGCCAAGCCGCGCTTCCGTCAACGCACGCACGTCGCCGATGACGAGCGGACGGCACACGTTCCACACTTCCGGCAGCGCCAGCGCCTTCACGACGACTTCCGGGCCAATGCCGGCAACGTCGCCGAGGGTAATAGCGATCAGGGGTAAGTTGGTTGTCATTATGCACCTCTTGAAAGAAGTATTATGCCCAGGATTCCACAACCAGATTGGGAATATGACTAAAATGCGCGTCACGTGTGACCAACGTCAACTGATGTTGACGCGCCAGCGCAGCAATCCATAAATCATTTTCCGGCACAGGACGACCTTTACGATGCAACGCATCCTTAATCACACCGTAATGATACGCTGTTTCTACGCCACAATTGAGGACTGTATTGTCTACAACAAACTGCTTGATGCGCGCTAGATTTGCATCCCGATGTCCAGAGCGATATGCGCCGTAATACAGTTCACCAATCACGATGCTGGGAATGAAAACACCTACAGCTTTCGTCAAACCTTGTAAAACTGATACTTCGCTTGCAAAGAGCGCAATCACAATGTTGGTATCGAGTAAGTAATCACCACTCATTGGAATCGATGGCCTCACAACCAATCTCAATAGCCTGTTGCATTAATCGCAAGTCGTCCAGAGGAATGGCGCCGGCAAAACGCAAAAGTTGTTTTCCCGGGACAGCGGAGCGCGCGCCGCGTGTTGTTTCTGAACGTAGGCGCATATTCAGATAATCCTCGTATTCTTCTGGCGTCAACATAAAGCCCACAAGTTCCTGCTGTGAATTTGTGATGTAACGTGGACCAACCTCACGGAGGGCCTTTGTAATCGTATCTTCTTCGTTCATCGGTATCACCCCTTTCAACGTAACATCTCCTACGTTCATTATACAAGCAGGCAGGGGTTTATCAAGAGAAAGTAGACGGTAAACGGGAGACGGGAGACGGGAGGAAAGTGCGCGGGCACGGTCAGGAGACCGGCCCGCGCAGAGAACAGGACAGAAGGGAAAATCTGCTGAATCCGCTTAGGGTCTGTAAAAGAATAAGTTCCTGACCGCGACCTTCCCGGAAGCTGACCATAGCTTGATCAGGATGCCTTGCAAGTGCCGCCGTATGTCCTAGCCCAGCTTCCGGGAAGGTTGGCACGGGAAGTTATATTTTTACGAATCCTTAATCTGCTGACCGGATTTCTGGGCGGCGATAATGGACGTTCAGCGCATCCAAACGTCGCAGATGCATTTCCAGACGGGCGAGGAAATCCGCGTAGTCCCGGTTCCCGGCGAGCGTCCAGACGGCTTCGGCGAGGGCGCACAAACGCGGGAAGGCCATGTATTCGACGTGTTCCGGCGTGGGGATGTACTCCGTCCACACCTGGCCCTGCCCGCCCAGAACGTGATGCGCATACTCGGCGTCGATGCCTTCACACACCGGCTCGAAGGCATACGCCCCCTCCAACGGCAGGAAACCGCCAATCGCCAACGGTTCCACATCACGGTCATCCGATTGGTAGTAATCGAAGTAGGTGTGCGAATTGGGCGCCATGACGACATCATGCCCGGCGTTGACCGCCGCCACCCCACCCTGGACGCCGCGCCACGACATCACCGTGGCGTTTTCGGCCAGACCGCCTTCCAGGATTTCGTCCCATCCCAACAGACGCCGCCCCTTCGACGTGAGGTAGGCATCCATCCGGCGGATGAAGTAGCTTTGCAGTTCCTCTTCGTCGTGCAGGCCGAGCGCCTGCATCCGCGCCTGGGCTGCCGGACTCTCGCGCCACTGCTTCTTGGGCGCTTCGTCGCCGCCGACGTGGATGAATTCGCTGGGGAACAAGTCCAACACCTCATCCAGCACATCCTGGAGGAAGGCAATTGTGCTCTCCTCGACGTTGAAGACGTTGTCGCTGATCCCCCAGTAAGTACGCACGCCCAGCGGCTCGGTGAGATTGCCCAACTCCGGGTAGGCCGCAATCGCCGCCTGCGCGTGACCGGGCATCTCGATCTCCGGCACGACGGTGACGTGGCGCGCCTGCGCGTAGGCCACCACCTCACGCACGTCATCCTGCGTGTAGAAGCCGCCGTGCGGGACGCCATCGAACGTCATCTCGGCGTCGTGCTGCAAGCGGCCCACCAACGATTCTTTGCGCCACGCGCCGATCTCGGTCAACCGGGGATATTTCTTGATCTCGATGCGCCAGCCCTGATCGTCGGTGAGGTGCCAGTGGAAGATGTTGAGCTTGTGCAGCGCCAGCAGATCGATGAAGCGCAGCACGAAGTCCTTGGGCATAAAGTGGCGGCACACATCCAACATCGCGCCGCGCCAACCAAAGCGCGGAACGTCTTCGATCTCCACGCACGGCATCGTCCAGGCGACGCCCTCAACCGGGGCGAGTTGAAAAACCTCCGGCGGCAACAGTTGGCGCAGCGATTGCGCCGCGTAGAATAGCCCGGCCGGTTGTGCAGCGCGTGCCGTCACCTGGGACGGTGCCACCATCAGATGATAGCCTTCTGCGCCCAAAGCGGCGGCAGCCTCATCCAACTCAAAGGCAATCACAGGTCGGTCGCCCTGCGCGACATCTACCACTGGCAGCGCAAACCCGGTCGCGGGCGCGATCTGTTGCGCAAACAGTGCAGCAACCTCGGCGGCGGGGCCAACAGCCGCCAAAGCCGTCTCCGGCGTCAACACAAACGTCCCTGCGCCCGCCACAACGCGCGAAGGCGCAGGCACAATCGTTATCTTCGACATAGTCACCTCCACATAGCGTAAAGAATTGCCTGGATTCTCTACCGATTCACTGATTTAGTCAAGACTTATCCGTGGTTGTTTGCGCAATTCAAAAACCGTGCTAACATCATGGTGGAATAACCAAACGACATCTCCGAGTCGGATCACCTAAAAGCAAGGCTCATGGGATACGACCGGTAGGGTACAGCGGGAAACGGCTGTGCCTCCCATCCTTGGAAAGGAGATGCGCCGCAGGGTAGTCGCGTGTCATCACACGGCATACAACGGCGTCCTTTCCCGGGACGCCGTTTTTCTGTTGTGGTAATCAGTAATCAGGAATTGGGAACTCCTAATCCCTGAACATCTCTCTGACAGGAACACACTATGCAACAGGAACACACTATGCAAAAAAATCGTTATTACTTCTCCACCCGCGATCTGCTGATGATGGCGGCGCTGGCGGCGTTGGGCGGCGTGGCAGGAACCTACATCAGCGCCGTCGGACGTGTGATCAATTCTCTCATCGGAATTCCCGGTTCGATGCAATGGGCTGCCGGGCTGCACGTTCTCTGGCTGACGTTGGCCGTGGGGCTGACCGGCAAACCGGGCGCGGGAACCGTCACCGGCATTCTCAAAGGTTTCGTGGAATTGCTCACCGGCAATCCACACGGGCTGCTCGTCATGCTCGTGGACATCGTCGCCGGCATTCTGGTGGATGTGGGCTTCCTGCCCTTCCGCGACAAGGACCGCTTGCCCGGCTATTTGCTCGCCGGAGGGTTGGCCGCGCTGTCGAACGTCGTTATCCTCCAATTGTTTGCCGTCCTGCCCGCCGACCTGCTTTCTTACGGCGCGATTGCGCTGCTGAGCGTGGTGGCTGGATTGTCGGGCGTCGTCTTCGCCGGGGTCCTCGGCCATACCTTGACGAGAACGCTGCGCCGCACCGGCGTCGTCAAGGACCGTCCGGTACAAGCGATGCAGGGAACGCAGCGCAATCGCGTTTATCCCATTCTGCTGATCAGCGCGACGTTGCTGGCCGGGGCATTGTTCATCTATCTGCGCAGTGCGCTCCGCAGCCCTTCAGAGATCGCAATTGACGGAACAGTCAATGCGCCCTACGCCTACCCCACCGAGCATGGCGATCTCCCCACCGTCATCGCCGGAGAAACGACGCGCTATACCGGCATCCCCGTGCGCGAGCTGATCGCACATGCGCAACCGCAATCCAATGCAGGGTTGCTCCTTGTCCAGGCGACGGACGGGTATGCCTTCTTCATCAGTATGAAGGAAGTACAGGAAAATGACAATCTGCTCCTGGCTTCCCAGGGCAGCGGGGATAAAGCCACGTATGACATCGTCGGCGCGGCGAATCCCAAGGCGCAGGTGCGCGGAGTGAGCCGCCTCACCGTTATCCCGGCGGCGATGCTCGAAATCACCGGCGCGCTCGAAAATCCTGCGCCATTCGATCCCGACGATTGGCAGTTTCAAATGGAAAGCCTCATGCTCAATCTGGGAGACGGTCCCCGCAGACTCCAGGGCATGTCGTTAGCAAAGGTTTTGCGGACGCTCGAACCGGCGGCAGACGCAACAAGCGTGACACTCCACACCCCTGGCGATCCAATCACGTTGCCGTTGAGCGAGGTATTGAACAGTGACGAGGTGCGTATCTACACCGTCGTCGGCGCGGACCACATTACGTTTGCTATCGCCCGAAAAAACGGGACGGTGATTGCGCCGCAGGTGACGGGGATTGAGGTAGACGGTAGATAGGTAGACGGTAGACAGTAAACGGTAGACGGGGGGATAGGGAATTGAGCCGATAGAGTCCAAAATCTGCTTAATCTGCTCAATCTGCTGACAGAAAAGATGATTACGATTCGAGATTTTTCTTATCGCTTTAGTGGGAGCGAGCGGTATGCGCTGTGCGATGTGAATCTGGACATTGCGCCGGGCGAGTTTGTTGTGCTGACGGGGCCGTCGGGCTGCGGGAAATCGACGCTGGCGCTGGCGTTGGGCGGGTTTTTGTTCAACCAGTATGACGGTGAGGCCGAGGGAGAAATTGCCGTCGATGGCCTGGATGTGCGCCACTCGCCCATTTACGATGTCGCCGAGGTCGTCGGTCTGGTACAGCAGAACCCGGAGGCGCAGTTCTGTACGCTCACCGTGCAGGACGAGATCGCCTTCGGGCTGGAGAATCGCTGCCTGCCCCGCGCAGAAATCCTGGAGCGCATGGAATGGGCGCTGAATGTGGTGGACGCGCAGCACCTCAGAAACCGCAAACTCGCCACACTCTCCGGCGGCGAGAAACAGCGCATCGCCGTGGCGACGATGTTGACGGCGCGCCCGCAAGTCCTGATCTTCGACGAGCCGACCTCCAACCTCGATCCCACCGCCACCGCGCAGATCTTCGACGTGATCGCCCGCATCCGCGAGACCGAGGCGATCACCGTCATCGTCATCGAGCACAAAGTCGAATACCTGCGGCGCTTCAATCCACGGTGGCTGAGGATGGTGAGCGGGCAGTTATCAGTAATGGGTAATCAGGAATCAGTAATTAGTAATCAGGGAATAGGGATTAGTAATCAGGGATTAGGAGGCAAGAGCCAAGAGCCAATCCCCAGTTACCAGTTACCAATTACCAGTTACCAACCCCGCGCACTATTGGTCAAAACAGAGCGCCTGCACGCGGGGTACAACGGGCATACGGTGCTGCGCGACGTTTCGGTGGAAATTGGGGCGGGCGAGTTCGTGGCGGTGATGGGCGACAACGGTTCCGGCAAGACGACGTTCCTGCAATGCCTGCTCGGCCTGCTCAAACCGGCGGAAGGCCGGGTCGAGGTGGCGGGGCAGGACACGCGCAAAGCGCCGGTGTCGAAGGTGGCGCAGCGCGCGGCCTACGTCTTCCAGAACCCGGATCACCAATTGTTTGCCGAGACGGTCTGGCAGGAGGCGACGCTGGCCCCGCGCAATTTCGGCGCGTGGAACAAAAAGACCGAGACGCTGGCGACGACGTTGTTGGACGAAGCCGGCCTGGGCGACCGCCACGATGACCACCCATATCGCCTGAGCTACGGCGAGAAACGGCGGCTCAATCTGGCGGCGATGTTGACCTACGCGCCTGACCTGTTTCTCCTGGACGAAATTCTCATCGGGCAGGACCCGGATAATGCCGGGCGACTGCTCGCCTGGCTGCAAGCGCGCGTTACTGCGGGGTGCTCGGTCGTGCTGATCAACCATGCGCCGGAGATCGCGCAACGCTATGCCACCCGTCTGCTCTTCTTCGAGGCCGGGCGACTGGCGGTGGATGCGCCGATCGACCAGGGTTTTGCGCGCCTGGTAAGCCTGGGGCGCACTGCCTACCTGCCCTACTCAGGTGAGGGAAACAATGGCTGACACATCAAGCTTTGCGTATCACGCATCACGCATCACAGATCGCGTTTCACGCAAGGCCACAGGCCGGTTGCGCCGCATCACCTACCAGCCGGGCGTGTCATTCCTGCATCGCCTGCACCCTCTGGTAAAACTGGCATGGCTGGCGGGTGGCACGGTAGCGCTCTTCATCATCCAGCAACCGGTGGGCGTGCTGATCGTGCTCGCGCTCGCGGGCATCGCCTTTCCACTCAACAATCTGAAGATTCACAAAGTACGCGGCCTGCGACTGTTCGCCTTTACTGCGCTATTGCTCTTCCTGACGCAAGCAATTTTGACCAATACGGACGCACCTCTGCTGCAACTCGGCCCGCTGCGCGTGACAGAGGAAGGCATCGCCAGAGGTATCTACACGGCGGGGCGCTTGTTGAGCGTGATTCTGCTCAGCTACCTGTTCGTGCTGACCACCGAACCGAACAATCTGGGCTACGCGCTGATGCGGGCGGGGCTGCCTTATCGTTACGGCTTTATGCTGATCACGGCCCTGCGCCTGGTACCGCTGTTCGAACAAGAAGCGCAGACCGTCTACCAAGCGCAATTGGCGCGCGGCATCGTCTACGACCGCGGAGGGATCAAACGCTTCTTCACCCTCGCCCGGCAATTCTTCCTGCCGCTGCTCGTCTCCGCGATGAGCAAGGTGGATGCATTGGCGGTCTCGATGGAGGGCCGCTGTTTCGGCAAATACCCGCGCCGCACCTTTCTGCGCGAAGTCACGTTCACCCGGCGCGACGGCGTCGCGCTGGGCGTGTTGGCGCTGGCGATGGTGATTTTGAGCGTTTTCAGGTTCGGGGTTGGGGGTTGAGGTTGTGGGTTGTAGGTTGAGGATTATGGGTTATGAGTTGTGTAACATTCGCCCATTCGCTCACTCGCCTATTCGCTCATTCTTCAGTCGTAATTCATAATTCGTAATTCGCCCAGGAGTGTTATGCAAAAACGTCGTTGGTTATGGATTCTGATCGCTGTACTGCTTGTTGTTGGCGTTGGCGCGATTGGCGTGAGCGTGGGGGCGCAGAAGCCGGTTCCGTGGCAATTGCTCACGCGCTTCCCGCTGGATGTGCTGGCGGAAGAGGCATACATCATGAACGATTGCCTTTCGTGTCACGAACCGACCAAGTTCCACACGTGCGCGACGTGCCACGATGCGCACGGTGCGGTGGAACTGGAAAACGTGCCATTCTACGCCGGGATCACCTTCGCAGGGGACGTGCCCAATCCGGGCTACGTGCTCATCAACGCCATTCTGCCCTACCGCGCCCAACCAAACACGCATCTGCCGCTGCTCGACTTCCTGGCGCAACAGGGCGTGGATGACTTCGAGAGTGTCACGATGGCCTCGGTCGATGGCGGCTTCATCACCATATCGCAGGAAAACCTCACCCGGAGCGGTCTGCTGATGCCCTACGAGGACGGCGTCCGCTTTGCCGACGAGAACCTGCACATCTCGACGTGGCTCAAGGGCATCCGGCGCATCGTCGTGGTGGGGCGGGAAACGCCGTTGGTCATCGATGGGCAACCGACCTCGATGGGACGGCTACTGATCGGCCCTACGCAGTTGGTCACCTTAGAGCAGACCGACGTGATGTTCCAAAGCGCGGATGACGGCGAAATCCGCCGCGCCTCAACCGCCTTCCGCGTCGAAGGTACGTCGGTAGTCAGCATCGTCGCCAATCCTGCCTTCACACAGTTAATCGTGCGTGACGGTTCCGGTAAAGAGTCCACATTATCCGCCGAAGACGCACGCGGCGCGCTGCTCATCCAATCGCGTGGACAGGTGACGCTGGCGCTGCCAGGTCGCGGACGTTCGCAGTGGATTGCAGATGTGGTGGAGCTACAGACGAAGTGATTGGAGATTTGTTAATTGAAGATTGACAGGCTCAGCATACCGCCATACAAGGCGTTGATCATTGGCATCGTTATAGCAATAGGGCTAATCCTGACGGGATGCGGCGGGGGATGGCAGACGACGCTGATCGGGCCGAATGGTGAAGAAGTGATGATCTCGCGCGCGACGTGGCGCGAGTTGGAGGCATTTGCGGGTGAAGACAGTGACGACGCCAAAGATAACGGCTTGCTGCTGGAACGCGTGCTGTACCAGCACGGCTATCACCTGATCGAAACGCTGTCCATTACCGATGCCGACGGCGCGGCACGCACATTCGATTGGGCGGACGTTGCTACCGGCGCGACGTGGCAGAAGAACGGCGCGCTCATCATCGGCGGGGAAACATTGCGCGCCAGCCGCATCGAAGGCAGCCCGCCGGCGCTCGCTTTCGCCGTAACCGCCAGCCTGACCGACATCGCGCCAACCACAGCGGCGGCCCTAGGCCTGCCCGCACCGTCCCAGGCGACGGGACGCGCCCTCACCAACACACGCGCCGAACACGTGCTGCTGCTCTTCCTCGATGGATTCGGCTATCTGCGTTACACAGAAGCGCGCGACGCCGGCCTCATTCCCACGCTCAATGCGCTAGGTGAACCTATGATTGGCCTGAGCGAGTATCCGCCAAGCACAGCCATTGCCACGGCAGTGATGCTCACCGGCGCGCCGCCCACCGTCAACGGCGCAAGGATCCGCGGCACGCGTACCACCGAAGCGGAGACGCTATTCGACGTGGCTGCGCAGGCGGGATTGCGCGCCATCGCTGTGGAAGGAGACGCGCTCGCCTTCAACCTGCGCAACGCGGAGGTCATCCTCTCCGGCGACCGCGACGGCAACGGCAGCACCGACGACAACGTGCTCGCCAACGCCCTGGCAATACTGGCAGAGGGTATGCCCGATCTGCTGTGGGTACACTTCCACGGCATCGACGACGTTGGGCACACTTACGGCCCGAACACGCCGGGAGAAGATGCGGCTATCAGCTACGTGGACACTGCCGTCGGTGAGATCCTCGCCGCACTGCCGCCGGACACACTCACGCTCATCTTCGCCGATCACGGGATGCATCTTGTCCAGGAAGAAGGCCGCCTGGGCAATCACGGCAACCTGACCGCGCGGGATATGCTCGTGCCGGTGTGGATAGTCGTCAAGTAGTCGTTAGTCGGACAGTCGGGTGGTTAGGTGGCTAGATGGGTTCGTCATTCGCTGATTCGCTCATTCTAAATTCACAACAGGAGGAAGTTATGCAAAACAAACGAAATTGGACTTGGATTCTCATCGGCCTGGGACTGTTGTTCACCCTGACGGCCTGCGGTGGCGCGCCAAAGGTGGATTGGACGTTGGAGATCAGCGGTGCGGTGAGCACGCCGTTGACGCTGGACTATGGCACGCTCGTCCAGATGCCACAGACAGACCTCAAGGACATCCTGATGCAGAAGTCGCTCGGCGAGAACGAGGTCGGCTCGTGGAGCGGCGTGGCGCTGACGGAAATCTTCGCCAAAGCGGGCGTGGGCGACTTTAGCTCAGTGACCGCCACAGCCGCCGATGGCTACGCGGTCGAAATCAGCCACGACGAGTTGCAAAACGCGATCATCGCGCTCAAGAAAGATGACACGTGGATCACCAAAGCCGAGCCGGACAAGGGGCCTATCCGTCTCGTCTGCCCGGAGACCCCGGCCAACCGATGGGTCTTCCAAATTCAGAAGATTCAGGTCAATCCATAGAATCATAATTCGTGATTCGTGATTCGTGATTCGTAAGTCAAACAGGAGGATAAGTCAGATGAAGAAAAGTTTGGTAGTCGTAGCATTGGTGTTGATCGTGATGGTCTTGGCGGCGTGCGGCGGAAGCAGCACAGCGGGCGGTGTTCCTGCGGACGCGGCCCTGAAGATCACCGGCAACGTCAACGGCGAAGTCGGTTGGAGCGAGAAGGATGTGCGCGCGATGGACACCGCGCAAGCCGAGTACACGAACAAGGACGGCGTCACCAATACCTACACCGGCGTGCCGCTCAACGACCTGCTCGACAAGGCTGGCA
>OMKS01000767.1_pt1 | contig 29652 bp, 24 predicted proteins | sample 1674721 | NCBI WGS metagenome assembly OMKS01 (sample SAMN06264996, study PRJEB25208) | sediment metagenome | isolation source: hot spring sediment | place: USA: California | collected 2014-09-02 | reverse complement strand
GGTTTATTACCTTCCACTCGTTTACTCAGCGCAAATCCGAGATTACATTCCAACATATGGCGCATGAATTCAGGCCTGCCCCAATCTACCATTATAGGCGTGTAATAAATATCTCTGATGTCAAATGGACGATAAAGAATTTTTTGAAAATATTTTTCCCAAGCATCATCTTGACTTAATTGCTTCCTAGCCTCGGTTAATTTCCATCCACGCGTATCTTTCAGATGATAGGCCTTTCGGATCATATCATCGGACATCGATTTATTACGAAACTGCATGAGCCTATTCATTAAAACATTTTTATCCAAATCAATGACGAATCCGTCTCTGGCCGTTACAATTCCAGTAACATTAACTGGAAATATTTCCGGTATTGCTTTCCATTTAAGGTATTTTTTAATCTTACCAGTGTCTCGCGGAACAAAGAAATACCATGGGCTTTCCGGTTTAATTTCTTTGTAGTTTTTTACCTTAAATTGATTCTTTTCCAGCCATTGGTATTTTTCTTCCTGCAGGCCATAGCGTTCGGCATGAAATACTTTGCATCCTTTCTTATCTTTTTGTTTTACAAATACCGCAATGGCCACACCCTGGCGGATATCAAAAACATTTTCGTCCTTGCCGCCCTCCGGCGTTGTTTCTTTTTTCAGGCTGTTGCCGTGCAAATCAAGAATGTAAATTTCATTAAAGGTATTAATCAGGCTCTGGCGCATGCCGCGGAAAGTGGGATTATCCAGATAACTGTGATTCGTTATCATGCCCACAATGCCGAATCCTGCCTCTTGTATTTTCCACTGGGCAAAACGCAAAAACTTCACATAATCGTCTTGCAGCCATTTGGGATTTTTTTCATTTAATGGCTCGCCATCAACGAAATAATAATCCATCAAAATATCGCCAATGAATGTTTTTTGTCTTTTCCTTGTTGTATTTTTCACTGGCGATGACAATTTCTTTTCCACTTTATTTCTAGATGTATTCCAAAAATAATTTATTACGTATTTTTCGCCAGACTTAATTGTCATTTCATCTTCACTTGGATTAGATGAACTGCCGCTATACGGAGGATTGCCACAAATAACCAATATGGGCTGTTCCTTTTTGACAACCGCGGCCAGATGGCTTTCTTCAGCCAACGAACTCAATCCCGGAATATCTACCTGCGCCAAATCTTCCATTTCCAGCGTGTTGGTTAGATACAGCTTGAATCTTTCATCATCTTTTAGCTTGTAGCCCAGTTCCTCAAATAAAAAGCTCATTTTAATATGGCCAATGGCGTAAGGCGCCATCATCAGTTCAAAGGCGTAAAAATTAGGCAGGATTTGATTTCTGATGAGTTTTGTTTTTCCACCGCCGCCGTATTTATCAGTATATTCTTGTACGGCGATTTTCAGCGCTTCCGCGGGAAACGTCAATGTGCCGCCCGCCGGATCAAGCAGCGTTACATTGGCGGCGGCCAAACCATCGGCAAGATGGAAATGAGTCTTAAGAAGCTGATTGATTGAACGCATGATATAGCCGACAACGGCTTCCGGCGTATAATAAACACCGCGCTTTTCTCTGATGGCCGGGTCATATTCGGTAAGAAATGTTTCATAAAAATGAACAATCGGGTCTTTGCCCTTTCCTTCGCGGTAATAATCATGGAGAATTTTATTTACATCGGCAACACTGAGCACTTCGGCAATGTCATCAACGATTACTTCCAGCGCTTTCGGCGGGTCTTCCAGGGAGATAAAACGGAAAACATCTTTTAATATTCCAATGGTATTGGGAATATATTTAAAAGCCAGCTCGCGGTTAAATGAATTGTTGGAACGGGTCCGAGCCGCAAAAAGACCGTAAGTGATTGTTTGCGAATATAAATCGGCAAAAGTCTGTTCATCGAGGGTGCCAATCAGATATTTCTTGAAAGCCTCGTAAAATCCTAGAATTGTTTTTTTACCTTTCCTGCCGTTTTCCGTAAGCTCAATGCTGACTACTTCATCGCGCAGGAATTTGGTTCTTTTGGCCAATTCGACAGCCAGTGTTTTTGCCGTTCTGACCTGCGGCAGGGAAAAAGAAAAGAAAGTATTCAGCAAATCAATAAATTTATCTTCATTTTCCAGTGGCGGGGCGGTCTTCAGCTTTTTGGCAATAACCGGGCGTCCGATTGCCGCCGTTCTTATTAATTCTCCATCACGATATAATCTGAATTCATAAAAATTGGTCAGGATGACATTGGGGAAAGTGTTTCTGTATCTTGTTAGCTGTTCTGATTCCTGAATGACATCAAGATTAGTAACCGAAGGGTCTTTGGCTTCGATATAACCGGTAATGTGATTCTTTCCGTCCCAAATGCGAAAATCAGGATTGCCGGCTTCCGTTTTTTTGGGAAGAATCGTTATATCGACTTTTTTTATTTTTTGGGCAACGGCAAATTCCAAAACAAGAGCTTCAAGATGCTTGTAATAGCTTTCTTCTCTGGCATCACCCTTGTTGATGGAATCCTGTAAATTATCTAAGTAACGTTTTAACATCGCAAGCATCGTTCCTTGTTTTTGATGTAAAAACTTTCAATGATGTGGAATACTTGTTTCAATATACGGTCTTATCAATTAATGTCAATGAAAAAATGCACTGTCTTATCTTGTAAAAACCGGGAAACCTTGTCGCCTTTGTAAAGCGCGAGCAGTTGTGATAAACAAAAAAAAGATTGCTTCGCCCCGATAAATCGGGACTCGCAATGACCTAAAAATTATGGGTAAAAATATTCTTTTGATCAACCCCTGGATTCATGACTTTGCCGCTTATGATTTCTGGCTAAAACCTCTGGGGCTTTTGTATCTGGGCGGGCTTTTGCGCCAAAACGGGCAGCGGGTCAATTATATTGATTGCCTTGATCCTTATCATCCGGAAATGCTCGCCCGTGGTTTAAAGCCACGGCGTCATGCATACGGCCGGGGAAAATTTTTCCGTCAGGTTATTACCAAACCGGATAAGCTAAAATTTATGCCCAAAAATTATTGCCGCTACGGAATCCTGCCGGAAATATTCCGCGAGAATTTAAAAATACATCAGAACGCGGATATTGTGTTAATCACCTCGATGATGACTTACTGGTATCCGGGCGTGTTTGAGGCGATAAAAATAATCAAAGAAGAATTGCCGCGCATTCCCGTGGTGCTTGGCGGCAAATACGCGACCCTCTGCCACGAACATGCCGTTAAACACTCCGGCGCGGATTATGTAGTTTCCGGCGCGGGCGAAAAACAAATCCTGGAATTGCTCAATAATTTATTTGCAGAAAAGCCGTCATTCGTACCCGATGAGGAGAATCTCGATTCCTACCCCTACCCCACTTTTGATTTGATAGGCAAAATTGAGCAACTGCCGATTACGACTTCGCGCGGATGCCCTTACAAATGCAGTTATTGCTGCTCACACATCCTCAATAAAACATTCCTCCGGCGCGATCCGATTAAGGTAGCCAACGAAATTGAATACTGGCAAAAGAAATACGGCGTGATTAATTTCAGTTTTTACGACGACGCGCTTCTGGTCAAACCGGATAAAATGATTATTCCACTGCTTGCCGAACTCAAAAAGCGAAATTTATCTTGTCGGTTTCACTGCCCCAACGGCCTGCATCTGCGGCAAATCAACGCGGAATTGGCGAAACTTCTCTATACTTCGGGATTCAAAACTATCCGCTTCGGATTTGAAACAGCGGATTTCCAAAGACAAAAAGAAACAGGCGGAAAAGTGGTAAATAAGGAGCTGGAAAATGGCGTGCGGCATTTGAAAAACGCCGGTTACAAAACTACTGATATCGGCATCTATTTATTATGCGGCCTGCCCGGTCAGAGCGCCCAGGAAGTGATAGACAGCATTGATTTTGTTAAAAAATGCGGCGCCAAGCCAATGCTGGCGGAATACTCGCCTATTCCCGGCACAAAAATGTGGGCGGATGCCGTGGCGTCATCACCCTTTGACATTCAGGCGGAACCACTATATCATAACAATTCATTGCTGCCGTGCCGCAATGATGATTTTTCGTATGAAGTTTATACAAAAATAAAAGCGGGATTGAAAGAAAATTAACAAAGCACCAATGTCATTCCGAGGAATAGCATGACGAGGAATCTTGATTATTAATAATTGTAAATATTTCTCCCGTAGGTCGAAGTGACAAACATTAAAAGAAAGAATGAATTCAAAGTAAAGGTTACCACATGGCACCATCTCTTATCTGGATAAAAAATATCGCCATTTTGTTGTTATCGCTGTTTTTTCTGGCTTTCGGTATTAACTTAAAGATGGGTGCTTTCCGGCTGAATGACCCCATAGAGTTTCTGATGGCTTTCTTTTCCGCCTCGCTGGTAATTCTGATTTCTTTAGTGGGCATAATTTATTTTATTTGCCGCTTCATTCCTGCCAAACAAGATGAATTCGACAAAAATGAAACAAAATAAAATCTTCGTGCTTATATTTTTTACGGCGCTGTCGTTCTGCCTGCCGTTCGAGACTTTTGCTCTCGACCTGGAGCAAAGAGTTATCAGGAGCAAACTGAAAAACGGCATCACGGTTCTGATGATGGAGCGCCATATCAGCCCCACTGTTTCGTTGTTCATCCGTCATCGCATCGGCGCCGTTGATGAAAAGCCCGGGGAAACGGGCGCCGCGCATATGCTCGAACACATGATGTTCAAGGGTACAAAAACCATCGGCACAAAAGATTACGCCGCCGAAAAGATACTGCTGGAAGCCATAGAAGAAACCGGCACGGCACTTGATAAGGAAAGGAATAAAGGCCAAAAAGCAGACGCGAAAACCATCGAGAAACTGTCCGCCCGTCTCAGAAAACTTCAGGACGAACATAAAAAATACGTCATCCCCAATGAAATCGATCGTATCTACACACAAAACGGCGGCCTGGACATGAACGCCTCCACCGGACAGGACGTGACCACTTACCACGTCAGTTTGCCGGCCAATAAAATCGAGCTCTGGGCGCGCATCGAATCCGACCGCCTGCTCAATCCCGTTTTCCGCGAATTTTATACGGAGCGCGAAGTGGTTATGGAAGAAAGAAGGCAGCGCGTCGATACCAATCCGGAAGGAAAACTATATGAAGAATTCATGAATACGGCATATAAAGTTCATCCCTACAAAAATCCCATACTCGGCTGGCCCGAAGATATAATGAATTACAGACCAGCTACCATGAAAAGATTCTTCGAAAAATACCGCGCGCCGGAAAATACTGTTATCGCTGTTGTGGGCGCGATAAATCCCAAGGAAACTCTAAAACTTATAGAAAAATATTTCGGCCAGATTCCGGCAGCAAAACAAAAGGATACTCCTCTGCCGCCTGAACCTAAACAAACACAGGAAAGAAGAGCGGAAGTTATCTTCGACGCCAATCCGGCAATGATAATCGGCTACCACAAGCCAAATTTTCCCGCCTTTGACGATTATGTATTCGACGTGATGGAAACTATTCTTTCCCAAGGGCGCACCAGCAGGTTTTATAATGTCCTGTTAACGCAAATGCAAATCGCCACCAGTGTAAACGTGTACAACGGCCTGCCCGCGGCGCGTTATCCCAATCTTTTCACCATTTTTGCCAGACCGCGCCACCCTCATACAAATGACGAACTGGAAGAAGTTATTTACAAGGAAATTGATAAACTGAAAACCAAACAGGTCACAGCACAAGAACTGACTAAGGCAAAAAACCAAATGCGCATGAAATTTATCGGAAGCCTTGATTCCAATTCTAAAATCGCCTCGATCATATCCTACTATGAAGTAATTTTCGGCGATTACAAATACTTTTCCGATTATCTGAAAAATATCGACAAAATCACCGCCGAAGATATCCGGAGAGTGGCAAATACTTATCTGAATAAAGAAAACCGCACCGTGGCAGTTTTAAAGAAAAAGGAAGAATAAATTTTTAATTTATGAATTTAAAAAATATCGGAAATTGCAAAAAAATAATCAGCATTTCTCTGACGCTGTTATGCGTGGTATTCATGAGTACGGTTATTCTTGCGGCAGATACACTCCTTTCTCCCCCAGATAAACTTGTTTTTCCGGCACTGGAATTCGACATTGCAAAACCGGAACGAATTGTTTTAGAAAACGGAATAGTGCTGTTCATTATGGAAGATCATGAACTGCCCGTCATAAACATCAACGGCTTAATCAGGACAGGCTCTATTTACGACCCCCAAGGGAAAGAAGGAGTAGCCGAGCTTACAGGGTACATGATGAGAACCGGCGGCACGTCAAAATTAACCGGCGATGAAATTGATGAACGACTTGATTTTCTGGCCGCCACGGCAACTATTTCCATCTCCTCCGATCACGCCTCGGTCAGTTTATCCGTTTTAAACAAAGACGCGGATGAAGGAATTGAACTTTTATCGCAAATGCTGATGAACCCGGCATTCGATAAAAATAAATTAAAGCTGGCTGTTCAATTGAAACAGGAAAACCTGCGCCGCCTGCAGGATAATCCACAGAGGCTGGCTTTCCGCGAATTCAATAAGCTCATTTACAAAAACAATCCCCGCGGACGCTTTCCTTCACAAAAATCTCTTTCGCGAATAAAACGTGGCGATTTAGTAAAATTTCACCACCGCTTTTTCAGGCCGAATAACACCATGTTTGCCGTAACCGGGAACATCACAAAAGAAGAAGCTGTCGAAAAGTTCACTGAATATTTCGGCAGCTGGAAAAAAGGAAAAGCCGTAGCCGAAGCACCCCAGCCTGAAGGAATATCCAACGCCGGAATATATTATATCGACAGAAAACTGCCCCAGTCAACAATTGTTCTGGGACAATTCGCCCCCGCCAAACTAGACCGGGATTTTTACGCATTCACGGTTCTTGATTTTGTGGCGGGCAGCGGCGGATTTAATTCACGGATTTTCGAAGCTGTACGAAGCAATGAAGGCCTGGCTTACAGCGCGGGAAGTTTTTACCGCGCCCGACCCACTTTCGGCGTTTTCGGCGCTTACGCCTTTACAAAAACCTCTTCAACCCTGCAGGCGCTGGGCCTCATCAATTCGGTGCTTGATGAAATCAGAAATAACATTTTAAGCCAACGGGAACTGGAATGGGCGAAGCAATCAATTAACAACGGATTTATTTTTTCTTTCACCAGTGCAGAACAAATTGCCATCCGTCAGATGAACAGCGAATTCGAAAATCTGCCGTCCGACTACATGGACAACTACACAGATAATATCGAAAAAGTAACTTCCGCAGATTTAAACAGATTGGCGCAAAAATATCTGGATAAAAGCAATAACGTTGTTCTGATACTGGGAGACACCGGCGGCTTCGAAGAATATCCGGCACAGTTAGCTGAACCGGAATTTATAATCCCGATAATATAATTTAGCGTAAGGTGATTGAGAATTCTATGAAGGATAATGAGATTTTAATAAAAAAAATATTTAAAAAGATAGATTCCTACCGCAAAGCAATGATTGATCTGCAAATCGCGCTTACCGCGGCAAAAGCGGTAGGACCCGAAAACGGAGGCGAAGGAGAATCCCATAAGGCGCAGGTGTTGAAAAAATATCTTAAAGAGCTTGGTTTCACAAATTTCCGCCACTACGACGCTCCCGATAAAAGCGTACCCGCAGGTTTTCGGCCGAACTTCGTCACTACTATCAAAGGAAAAAATAAAAATAATTTTGTCTGGATTTTGACTCATCTGGATGTTGTTCCGCCGGGAGAATTAAAATTATGGAGCCGCGACCCGTATCAGGCATACGTCCAAAACGGCCGTATTATCGGCCGTGGTGTTGAAGATAACCAGCAGGATATGGTGGCATCAATATTTGCTGTTAAGGCTTTTATCGATAATGGAATTATGCCCGCCAAATCCATAGGCCTTGCCTTTGTTTCCGATGAAGAAACATCCAGTAAAATGGGGCTGGATTACATGCTCAAGTGCAAAAACCAGCCTTTTGGAAGAAACGATTTGATTATTGCGCCTGATGTCGGAAACAACAAAGGAACATTGATTGAAGTTGCCGAAAAAAGCATGCTCTGGCTGCGCTTCAAAACAAAGGGGAAACAGTGCCACGCCTCGAAGCCTGACTTGGGAAAAAACGCTTTTGCCGCGGCATCTCACCTGGTAGTTCGATTAGGCGCGTTAAAAAAACGTTTTTCCAAAACAGACACTTTGTTTAACCCTCCTGCAAGCACATTCGAACCGACAAGAAAAGAGGAAAATGTAGGCAATATCAATACGATACCCGGAGAAGACGTTTTTTATCTGGATTGCCGCGTCTTGCCGCAATATAATTTAAATGATGTTATTGCAGATATCAAAAAAATAACCAGTGATGTGGAAAAAAAATTCAAAGTAAAAGTAAAAATATCGATCATCCAGAAACTTCAGGCGCCAGAACCAACCGCTACTAATGCACCGGTTGTGCGTGCTTTACGCAAAGCGATTAAAAACGTCTACTCGGTAAGAGCATCCGCGGGCGGTGTCGGCGCCGGAACTGTTGCCGTTTTTTTCCGGAAAAAAAACTACCCTGTCGCTGTTTGGTCAAAAATGAACCTGAGCGCTCATCAGCCGGACGAATACTGCACAATCGATAACATGCTGGGCAACGCAAAAGTTTTCGCACACATATTTCTTCAGGATTAAATTGTATTGCGTTGCCTATTTCTAAATGATAGAATTCTTCATGTTAAATTGTTTTGCTAAAAACATATTATATTTAATGAGGTTAAAGATTAATTGAAGCAGCGGATTAAAAACGCAGCAAAGGAAGATATTTCTTTTCCGAATCATAATTTGATCAAAACTCTTTGCGGTGAAAATGACAAAAATCTTAGGCTTATGGAAAACCTTGAAAAGGTAAAAATAAGGGCTTGGGGAAATAATCTTTCCATTTCCGGAAAAGACAGCAATGTACACACTATCAGCTCCATGCTGCGGCAGCTCTATTCCATAATGGACAAAGGCTGGCGCATCCAGCCGGCTGATATTGACTACGCTCACCGAATTATTTCTGAAGATATCAATTTTGATCTGTCCAGCATTTTCCTCGACACTGTATTCATTTCTTCCCAAAAAAGAATTATTACCCCTAAAAGCATAGCGCAAAAACTCTACATAGAACACATGCGCAACTTTGATATGGTTTTTGCCATTGGTCCCGCCGGCACAGGAAAAACATATCTCGCGATGGCCATGGCCGTATCATATCTGCTGGAAAAGAAAATTCAGCGCATCATCCTGGCACGACCGGCTGTGGAAGCAGGTGAAAAACTTGGTTTTTTGCCGGGAGACATGGCGGAAAAAGTGAATCCATATCTTCGCCCTTTATATGACGCCCTTTACGATATGATTGACATGGAGCGGGCAGGCGCCTTGATCAGCAAGGGATTGATCGAAGTCGCACCTCTTGCCTTCATGCGCGGACGCACACTCAACGACTCTTTTGTTATTTTGGATGAAGCTCAAAATACCACATCTGAACAAATGAAAATGTTTTTGACAAGGTTAGGTTTCGGTTCTAAAGCAATAATTACCGGCGACATTACTCAGGTGGATTTGCCCGGCGACAAAAACTCCGGCTTGATTGAGGCGCAGCGGATTTTAAAAAGAATAGAAAATATACGCTTTGTTTATTTTTCCGATATTGATGTTGTCCGCCACCCACTGGTCAGTGACATTATAAAAGCCTACGCCGTCATGGATAAACAAAAAAAAGAATAATTCAAAAAACGGCGAATAAAACAATGATGTTCATCACAGCAACAAAAAATAAAATATCGCACTTAGCCGATAAACTGCAAGAAAAGCATAAAAAAATTATCAGTCTTTTGAACAACAGCAGTTTTCAAAAATGGAGCATTGTTACCATTCTCAGTCTGGTCATGGCTCTGATTCTGGCGCCGGAAATTCATTTTTCTTCACCCACTTTTCACGAGGGAATGATCGCGGAGCATGACATCAAAGCAGACCGTGAATTTCTTGTCGAAGACCAAAAAGCAACCAAAAAAAGACGGGAAGAAGCTCAACAAAGTGTTTTGCCGGTTTACGATTACGACAGCAATCTTGCCGCTGCCATCAGAACAAAAATTTACAAAGCTTTTTTTGCGTCCTTTCGGGAATTAAAAAATGTTCAGGCTATACACAAAGAAAATGATTCCCTGTCCGACATGCCGGTTTCGCAAAAAAGAAAACGAAAGCTGGAAACAAATCTCGGTATTACCCTGTCCGTTGAAGAATTCTATGTCCTGCGCCAGAAGCAATTTTCTCCGGCCCTGCAGCGCAACATTTACCGTGTAATTTCTTATTTCTATGAAGACAAATATCTTACCAGCGTTCCACTGAGCAAAAACGAAATGGATACCGGAATCACCGTAAGGGATGTCAACACTCAGGAAGAAGAGGACATCAACGACTTATCGGCTATCCTCAATATTCAGGAAATTGACACATTACTTCAACAAAGGGTCAATTCCATCTTCAGGTCAGATAATTACGCGACCAGAAGAGCAATTTTTTCCGTTACCAAAAAATTAATCGAACCGAATCTTACGTTCAATAAAGATACAACAGAAAAGAAAAAACTCGCCGCGATGGAAGAAGTAAAGCCGACTCTTTTCAAAGTGCAAAATAATGAAATGATTGTTCGGGAAGGAGAAAAAATAGGATACAACACGCTGCTCAAGCTTGAGGCCTTTTACAAAACCACGGGAGACGACAAATTCTCCGCGTTTGCGGTTTTTGTGGGAATTTTCTTAACCGCCCTTTTCCTCTCCATAATTTTATACTTCTGGCGCACCAGAAACTGGGTTAAACCTTCCAACCGGACTAATCTTGATTTTCTGATAATGGGCATACTTGCCATAATACAAGTAGTTTTCGTTAAAGTGGGTATTTTTATTTCTCTGGCTATCAGCAGGGCTTTCCCCTCCATACCGCCGGATGCCTTTTTTTTCGCCATTCCTTTTGCCTTCGGGGCCGTCATCATTGCTGTTTTAATAAACAGAAATATCGCCATGATTCTTGGCATTTTCATCGCCTTTTTAATCGCTTTTCTTTTTAATGAAAGAATCGCCATGCCTCTTTACTGTTTTCTTGGTTCGATTGCGGCGTCTTATCGTGTTGTTCGCAGCCATCAACGTTCCGCTTTTCTCAGAGTCGGCGTATTTTTAGGTCTTATTAACATGGCGGCAATTATTTGCATCAATTTTCTTACCGGCAATCTATTTAACGACCTATTGATAAGACTCGCCATGGGATTTATCGGAGGAATATTAACCGGCATATTGGTAGCCGGCATCACCCCCATTTTCGAAAGCCTGTTCGGTTACATAACCGACATAAGACTTCTGGAACTGGGCAATCTCAACCAGCCGCTTTTCCAGCAAATGATTATCGAAGCACCGGGTACTTATCATCACAGCATTATTGTCGCTTCACTTGTCGAAACTGCGGCTGAAGCTATCGGGGCAAATTCGCTTTTGGCAAAAGTAAGCGCTTATTATCACGATATCGGCAAGCTGACCAAGCCCCAATACTTTATCGAAAACCAAAACGACATTCAAAACAGGCACGACAACCTTTCCCCAAAAATGAGCAGCCTGGTAATTATCTCGCATGTAAAAGACGGTTGTGAGCTGGCGGCAAAACAGAAACTCGGGCAGCAAATTATAAACATTATTCGCGAGCATCACGGCACAAGCATAGTCAGTTACTTTTATGACAAGGCAAAAAAGAATTCTAACAGGGGCACAAATAAACTATCAGAAAACGATTTCCGTTATCCGGGACCGAAGCCTCAAACCAAAGAAGCCGGCCTGGTCATGCTGGGAGACATTATAGAAGCTTCTTCACGCACACTTTCCAACCCGACACCGGCCAGAATACGCTCCCTGGTGCGGGAAAGAATAGAGAGTGTCTATACGGACGGACAACTTGACGAGTGTGAATTGACGCTGAAAAACCTTAACACGATAGGTGAAGCTTTTATAAAAATTCTGACCGGAATATTTCACCACCGCATAGACTACCCCACAACACCCAAAAAAGAAACAAATGGCAAAAAAGAAACCAAAGAACCTGCAGATAAAAAACAATCAAAATAAAATCAGCATAAATGTGCGTAAAATCCGCGCTTCTTTGCAAAACATCATGCGCGCGCTGGATTGCCTTGATGTGGAGCTGAGTATTTCCTTGGTTGATGATGAACAAATAAAAAATATCAATAAACAATACCTCGGAAAAAATAAGCCAACCAATGTTCTTTCATTTTCCATGCGAGAAAACGAATATGGCGATATCAATCCTCATATTTTAGGCGATATTGTTATTTCTGCGGAAACCGCGCAAAAAGACGCTTTAAAAGGCGGGCTTACGCTCGCGCAGGAAATAGATTATTTGCTTATCCACGGCCTTTTGCACCTGCTGGGGTATGATCATGAAGAAGCGGGCAAGGACGAGGCAATAAAAATGAGAAGGAAGGAAAAAGAACTTTTTCACGCAATACACGGTAAAATTACAAGATTATACTGAATGAAATTTGTCCTGGAGCGCAGTGCTTGACAGCCGATATTTTTTCCCTTAGTATTCATAGACATAATTGAAATAATCAGCTTATTATCAATTGGTTTATATATTTTAAAAACGCAGGAGGTAACATAATGGAATTGAATTTAAAAGGCAAAGTCGCTCTTATCACCGGTGGAAGCCGCGGTATCGGCCGCGCCACGGCGCTCGGTATGGCCGAAGCGGGAGCGGATATAGCTATTGCCAGCCGCAAACTTCCCGATTTGGAAAACGTGGCCGAAGAAATAAAAGGCCTGGGTAAAAAATGCCTGCCGGTGGCGACCCACGTTGGAAAACTTGATGAAATAAACAATCTTGTAAAAAAAGTTGTGGATGAATTCGGCCGGATCGATATACTGGTAAATAATGCAGCTACGAACCCGACCATGGCCGCGGCGATAGATATTGATGACCGCGCATGGGATTCGATCATGAACCTTAACCTCAAAGGTTTATTTTTCCTCAGCCAGGCTGTAGCAAAATTAATGAAAGAAAAAGGCGGGGGGAAGATTGTTAACGTCGCTTCCATTGCCGGTATTACCCCGGACATACTTCCCGTTTATTCGATAAGCAAAGCCGGCGTGATTATGGCCACCAAAGTTATGGCTCAGCAATGGGCTCCGTACAATATCAGGGTAAACACTCTTGCTCCGGGACTTACCAAAACGAAATTCAGCGAACCGCTGTGGAGCAATCCGAATATACTTAACATGGCAATGAGCAGAACGCCTTTGGGCAGGCCGGCTGAACCGGACGAAATGGTGGGAGCCATCATATTTCTCGCTTCCGACGTGTCAAGTTACATAACCGGGCAGGTTATTGCTGTCGACGGCGGAGTGACTATTTAACTTTAAAATTTGGAGATGAAACATATGCCGGCATGGGAAAAAATAGCACAAGAGTTTAAGTCTTTGTTAAAGCTAAAAACAGAACCGGTTGCCTTCCGGTGTCTGGATAAAGCTGAAGAGTTGGACAAAATAAAAAATGTGGTGCGTCTGAACCGGGGCTTCACTTACTGCCAGGTTCCATTTCTGGCCAGAGTTTTAGGACAAACAATAGGTATTACCAAGAAAGACCCTATCGGTATTCGCTGCACCCGCTTACACGGTCTGCGTGAAGCAACCGATAAAAGCATGCAGGCGGAAGCGGAAATGCTCTCCCAAACCTGGTTTGCATCCCCGGCCGACGCCATGAGGCAGCAGCGCGAAACACCGCGCCTTCCGGTATGTGAAACCATAGTCACCGCCCCGTTAGTCAAGGATAAATTCGAGCCGGAAGTTGTCTCCATATACGGCAATCCCGCCCAGATTATGATGATATTATGCGGAATGCAGAAAGAAAAATACGAACGCTTCCAGTTCTTTTTTATCGGCGAAGGCGCCTGCGCTGATTCTCTTGTGCAATGCTATGTCACCGGCAAACCGGCGCTGGCAATACCCTGCTTCGGCGAAAGATCGATGGGACAGGTAACAGATGATGAAATTATTGTCTCTCTGCCTCCTTCAGAGTTGGAACGCGCCATCTCCGGGATGAAGAAACTTGCCAAGATCGGTTTTAATTATCCTGTGACATATATTGGAGGTTTAACCGATCCTACCTCAGTTCTATCCCAGTTTTATCCTTCAGCTAAAAATAATAATAATTAATAAATTCAGTTTTGTTGTGATTTGCAGATAAAGATAATTTTAAAAAATACTTGAACAAAAACCGCGCTTTGGGTATAATAACAACATGTTTATAAAATTGCATGTTTCAGGAAATAGACATATCAGAAAGATTATCACAGTCTTCTTGGCTTTTTTCGTTCTTTCTTCAGCCCCTGTTTGCTTTGCTGATATTTATAAATACATTGACGAAGAGGGTGTTTTGCATTTAACAAACGTGCCCTCCATTCCCAATGCCCGGTACGTGCTGGTTCTCAAGGAAAAGCGCGTTCATTTCAAATCTGATATTGACATAAACAAATACGATCACATAATCAGCAATATCTCAAAAAAATTTAAGGTTGACCCGGCTTTAATTAAGGCGGTAATCAAGGCGGAATCCAACTTTGATCATAAAGCAGTTTCACCGGTAGGTGCCCAGGGCTTAATGCAGCTGATGCCAGCCACGGCATACGCTCTGCAGGTGGAAGACGTTTTCATCCCGGAAAATAATATTGAAGGGGGAGTTCGCTACCTGCGTTATCTTCTTAATACTTATAAAAACGATTTAACGCTGGCTTTGGCCGCGTACAATGCCGGAGAAACAGCGGTGGCACGCTACAACAACAACGTGCCGCCTTTCCGCGAGACTCAAAATTACATCAGGCGTGTTTTGAGTTACTATGACGAGTTCAAAAAAAAATAAATTAATCATCGTTTTCATCAACATAAAGATACCTTCGAAAACCGGCCACCCTTTTATCTTTTATTCCCTTAATCTGCGTTAGCTCTTCCATATCTCTGAATTTTCCCAATCTTTCACGAAGTTCTATTATTTTTTTTGCCGTCGCCTCGCCAATACCCCTGACATAAATCAATTCTTCCCTGCTTGCCTTGTTTATATCCAAACGCATCCCCAAGGCGATTCTGTGCTGGGCGCTCATTTCGGAGACAATAATTTCTTTTTCCCGCTCCTCTCCTTTAAAAACTATTCTCATTCCATCTGCGAGCAGAAAGTCCTCTGCGGGCAATGTTTCGAAACCTGCCTCTTGGAAAAACTGATATGATGAAATACCCGACGAAATAAAGTAAATTCCTTGCGTTTTCTCATTTTCCACGATTTCAACAGATATAGAATCAGCAAATTGTTCGCTGAACTTGGGAAGGTTGTAATTAAAATTAGAACAAGCAAGGTAAAAAAAATAAAAAAAGGGGATAACCGCCAATATCATACTTAAAGCGATTATGCCCCTTATTTGATTGTCTGAAATAAACTGTGGGTTATTTCTTTTTTTCCAATCCAAATGCATCGTGAAGCACCGATACGGCAAGCTCCGTATACTTTCTCTGTATAACGCAGGAAATTTTTATTTCCGAGGTGCTGATCATCATTATATTTACACCCTCATTAGCCAAGCTAGTAAACATTTTTGCCGCGACTCCCGAGTGGCTGGCCATACCAACTCCAATAATGGAAATCTTAGCCACCTGATCGTCAACTTCAATATTCTTCGCCCCGATTTTTTTGGCAGTAGCATCTACTATTTTTTTCGCTTCCATTAAATCCTTTTTGGAAACGGTGAAAGTCAGATCCGTATGACCTTCCAGGCTGGCATTCTGAATAATCATATCCACATTAATATTATTTCCCGAAAGTGGTGAAAATAATGCGGCGGCAATCCCAGGTTTGTCCGGAACATGAACAACCGTAATCTTCGCCTGATCACGATCGTAGGTAATTCCCGATACTACTTCTTTTTCCATATCTTTATCCTCCTTAGTCACAAGTGTTCCCCCTTGATTCGAAAAGGTTGACTTGACGTAAACGCGAACATCAAATTTTTTAGCCATTTCCACAGAACGAGGCTGCAACACCTTCGCGCCGGTAATAGCCATTTCCAGCATTTCATCGTATGAAATTTTATCCAGCCTTTTTGCTTTGTTGCAGATATTAGGATCTGTCGTGTACACTCCGTCAACATCGCTATAAATATCGCACTGCTTGGCCCTCAGCGCCGCGGCTAAAGCAACCGCACTGGTATCTGAACCGCCGCGCCCAAGAGTGGTGATATTATTATCAGTATCCACACCCTGAAAACCGGCAACGACAACGATAACACCTTTTTTCAGCTCTTTACGTATTTTTTGTGTATCAATATGCTCAATTCTTGCTTTTTTATGGGCATTATCCGTCTTTAACGGAATTTGAAAACCTAAAAAAGATTTTGCAGGGTACCCCAGCTGATTTAGGACAATTGCCAAAAGCGACACAGTAACCTGTTCTCCCGTGGAAATCAGAGAATCATATTCTCTGGCTTCGGGAACTTCAGCGGCAGAGTTCGCCAGGGCAATCAGCCTGTCGGTTTCACCGGCCATCGCCGATAAAATAACAACCACAGTGTTGCCCCTTTTCCTTTCGTATATCACTTTTTGAGCCACATTTTTTATTTTTCCGATATCCGCAACCAATGTGCCTCCGAATTTCTGCACAATCAACGACATTTTTATGTAACCTCCGTATTCAAATCTTTCGCCAAATCCCTTAATCTGTCTTTCATGCCCTGAATTTCGATATCACGCCTGTGGTCATCTATATATTTTATTTTTATGAAAAAAGCGGTTGACGGAATAATATTTTGGACTTTTTCCGCCCATTCAACAACAACAATTCCCGGCGCGTTGAAGTATTCTTCATATCCCAAATCATCAAACTCCGAATAACAATTCAGTCTGTATACATCAAAATGATAAAGTTTGCACCTGCCCGGATATTCATTGATTAAAGTAAATGTCGGGCTGGTTATCTGATAATCTTTACTCACACCCAAACCTCGCGCCAATCCGGCAGTGAAGCATGTTTTACCGGAACCTAATTCTCCGGAAAGCGCGACTATATCTCCTTGTGTCAACTTACGCGCTAACTTGCGCGCTACTTCCATCGTCTCCTGCGCACTTTGCGAAATTAACGCGATTTTCCCTTTCTTATTTACGCCCATGTGAAATTCTTGCTATTGGAGCTATTTTTTTCCAGTATCACAAAAGCCATAGAATCTTTTCTTGTATGCGTTAAGCTAATATGGATTCTATTAATATCTTTTTTCTTTGCCTGCTGCTCGGCTTCGCCGTGTAAGATCAGCGAAGGCTTGCCTCTTTCATCTCGAGATACCTCTACTTCTCTTAATTTAACACCCATACCCAAACCGATACCCAACGCCTTCAAAAAAGATTCTTTCGCCGCGAATCTCGCCGCGTAATGAATAAATGCCTGGGCGTGTTTCGCGCAATATTCAATTTCTTTTTCGGAAAAGACCCTCTGTAAAAATTTATCGCCCCATTTGTCTATAATCTTTTCTACGCGTTCGTTTTCTACCAGGTCTATACCGATTCCGTAAATCATTTTTTCCCTTATTGCGCGTGAACCACCGCATCAACTACCGCGGCTATTTTCTTCATCGGGGCAACATCGTGAACACGGATAATATGACAGCCGTTCATTATTGACGCGGCAACTGTCGCGGCGGTGCCTTCGAGTCTATCAGACGGCTGCCCGCCAATCACCTGTCCCAAAAAAGATTTCCGTGATGTGCCGATCATTATCGGAAATCCCAAACTCTTTAATTCAGATAAATTTTTTATAATCCTGTAATTATCCTGCACAGATTTGCCAAAACCTATTCCCGGGTCAACAACCAGACATTCTTTTTTAACGCCCGCGTCCATCGCCTTTTGGGCGCTCTTCTTTAAATAACCGGTTATTTCTCCCATCAGGTCACGATAATTTAAATCACCCTTTTGCATAGTTTCCGGCCGGCCACGCATGTGCATGATAATAAGCGCGGCCCCGGTCTTTCTTACAGTTTTAGCCATTTTCTTATCGGCTTTTAATGCGCTGATATCATTTATTATTTCCGCGCCGGCATCGATAGACCTTTCGGCAACCCGCTCTTTTCTTGTATCGACTGATATGGGTATTTTTATTTTTTTGGCCAAATATTCCACTACCGGCACAACTCTTTTTAACTCGATGTTTAAAGGAACCGAGTTGGCGCCCGGACGGGTCGACTCTCCCCCGATATCTATAATATCAGCACCCTGGTCGGCCATTTCCAAAGCATGATCAATCGCTTTTTTCTGATCGTTAAAAGCTCCTCCATCGGAAAAAGAATCGGGAGTCACATTCAATATTCCCATAACCAGAGTTTTCTTTCCCAATTTGATTTCACGCCTTGATGTTATTAAAACATATTCATTTTGATTCACATGTGAGATTATTTCATCAATATCTCTCGCGATCTTTCCAAGGCCGAATGGTTGATCTTCTACTTTTCCGGCGAAAGCGGCAATCTGCTTTTGTGTACCCATAATCAGAACATCGGTAGCCTCGATACCGCAGGAAACGCTCTGCCGGGACACAGCCGCATCGCCACCGACAGAAATCATTTCCTGTTTTAAAATATTTGCTATTTTGCAAGGTTGCGCTTCGAGCAGAATATTGATGCTGTGAACTTTCGTGGCCATCGCTTTTATGCCATAAGGATCCACTCCGATTTTTTTAAAAACGGATACGGCATCTTGTGCATTATCTATTTTAATGACTCTCAAACAACAACACCTATAGCGATTATTTTTGCTTCGAATGCGATATCTGCCACAAAGAAGATATTTTTTAAGATGTGGTCTGAGCTGCCGGTTTCTGTTGGGGCAAGGCGTCTCCGATAAGAGCATCAATTTCCGCACCGCTCAACACTTCTTTTACCAGAAGTTCGCCGGCTATCCTATGCAATATTTCGATATGGTCAGTTATAAGTTTTTTTGCTTTTTCATAATTACGCGATACAATCGATTTCACTTCCGCATCAATATTTTTGGCCGTCTCTTCACTGTAATCTTTGTGTGTGGCAAATTCGCGCCCCAAAAATATCTGCTCTTCTTTCTTGCCGTAACTGAGCGGACCCAATTTCTCACTCATCCCCCACTCACAAACCATTTTTCTTGCTAAGTTCGTCGCGCGCTCGATGTCATTGCCTGCCCCTGTGGTAAAATCGTTTAAAACCACTGCTTCAGCGGCACGGCCACCCAGAAGTATGGAAATAGAGTTTTCCAGATATTCCTGCGGATAAGTATGTTTTTCATCAATCGGCAGCTGTTGGGTCAGCCCCAAAGCCCTGCCTCTAGGAATAATTGTCACCTTGTGTATAGGGTCGGTTTCCGGAATCAGGCGCGCTACCAGGGCATGGCCTGTCTCATGATATGAAGTGTTGCGTTTTTCCTGATCGCTGATTACCATGCTTTTTCTTTCCGAGCCCATCAGAATTTTATCCTTGGCAAACTCAAAATCGTTCATGTTGACTTTATCACGGTTCCCGCGGGCCGTGTTGAGAACCGCCTCATTTATGACATTTTCGATGTCTGCCCCCGATGTTCCCGGCGTGCCGCGCGCCAAGACGGCAAAATCGACATCATCATCCAAAGGCGCTTTTCGGGCGTGCACTTCAAATATCTTTTCCCTGCCTTTCACATCCGGAAGCGGCACGATAACCTGTCTGTCAAAACGTCCCGGACGCAAGAGCGCCGGATCAAGAACATCCGGTCGATTCGTAGCGGAAATAAGAATAACTCCTTCGTTGGATTCAAAACCATCCATTTCCACAAGAAGCTGATTGAGCGTCTGTTCCCGTTCATCATGACCGCCCCCCAGTCCGGCGCCACGATGACGGCCGACGGCGTCGATTTCATCGATAAATACTATGCACGGAGCGTTCTTTTTAGCCTGGGCAAACAAATCACGAACACGGGAAGCGCCCACGCCCACAAACATTTCCACAAAATCAGAACCGCTGATGCTTAAAAAAGGCACTTCCGCTTCCCCGGCAATGGCGCGCGCCAAAAGCGTCTTTCCCGTACCGGGAGGCCCTACCAGCAACAAACCTTTGGGAATTCGTCCGCCAAGTTTTGTGTACTTGCGCGGATCTCTTAAAAAATCTATGACTTCTTCCAGTTCGTATTTTGCCTCATCAATTCCCGCGACATCCGCAAATGTGACTTTTTTCGACTTATCGGTTACCAGTCGCGCCCGGCTTTTGCCGAAAGACATCGCCTTGCCGCCGCCTGACTGCATCTGACGCATAAAAAATATCCAGACACCAATAAGAAGCAGGAAAGGAAACCAGGAAATAAAAACTGTCATATACCAGGGCGAATCTTCCGACGGTTTCGCGGTAATCTTAACATTTTTGTCTCTGAACTGCCCAACCAAAGAATCATCCTTGGGAGCGTAGGTTCTAAACAAGTTTCCGTTAGTCAGCCGGCCGGTAATGCTGTTTCCCTGAATGGTTACTTCACTGATTTCACCCCTTTCCAGATGAGAAATCATTTCGCTGTAAATCAAGTCTCGTTGCATCGTTTTAGGCTGGCTCAATATCTGCCAGATAAGTAAAAATACCAGCAGCAAAGCCAGAATCAGGGCAATATTTTTCGAAGATTGGTTCAACATTTTCTCCTTAAATTTAAATTTCCTATCTAATCTCTATAATAATATACAATTTAACTCAAATATTTTCTGTCTGCCGATAAAAATGCTATCCTAAGCAAGGTTTTCTGATTCAACAATTTCCATTTCTAAGATATTTCTCGTGTTATCGGTTATTTTTACCCTTTCACTCATGTGCATTCTTTCAATCCATAAAACAGACAAATCATCGGCCAGAAGCAACACTTTTTCCCTTTGCGGACGGGGAATTTTCCTGTCGATAAAAAAATCTTTAATTTTTTTCCTGCCTCTCATGCCCAGGGGCTCAAACCAATCCCCCTCTCTCCTGTTGCGAAGAACAAGAGGCGGACGAATTTTATCCAAATCCATATAAACTTTATTATTGCTTCCTCTATCAATATAATCCTTTGTTACACGTTGTAAACCCACGGCAAGGCCTTTTTCCTTGATAAATACGACGCCGGGAACAGTCAGCCGATATTCGTATCTGCTTTTTTCCGGCCGATTTACGGTTCTTTCCAGGTGCAATTTTCCATACTCGAGTCTTGCCGTAATCTGGCCGGGAAGACAAATGCTTTTCCCGGATACATTTTCCCCGGTCATTTTTTCCACCGCCATTATATGAACGAAGGAAAAACCCTGCTTTGCACTGTGCATATTTTCTAAAACAGTCTTCAAAAGACGAAGCCTCAAAGCGCGATGCAGTGTTTGTAAATATTGGACATCCAGGCATGCATAATCATTATTCATCTCAACATGAGGTAGCGCTGATATCTGCGCTACAGTCTTCTTTATAAAGTCATCTTCGGCGCAGATAATCTTCGCCGTCTGCGCCAGCTTTTCCTCAATTGAAGGATTATATTCCGCCTGCAACAACGGAATCAAATCTTTACGGATTTTATTGCGCAGGTAATCCGTGCTTTTATTAGAGCTGTCCAGGCGATACGCCACGCCTTCTTCATCCAGATAGCTGATAATTTCCCGACGCGTTGTTTCAATCAACGGGCGGATGAACTTGCCTTCACGCATCGGCAAAATTCCCTTAAGTCCATCCAATCCGCTGCCGCGTAATAAATTTAGCAAAACTGTATGCGCCTGATCCTGCATATTATGCCCCAGCGCGATTTTGTGCGCATTATGTTTTTTGGCTGTTTTGTTCAAGAAACTGTATCTTTGACGGCGGTAAAAATCTTCCGGTGATACGCCTTTTTCTTTTTTTGTTTTGTCCATTCTTTCACAAACAAAAGGAAGTTTATAATCATGGCATAACTGACGGCAATAGTTTTCATCTTCATCTGATTCAGCACCGCGCAGTAAATGATTGAAATGAGCCGCAACCAGGCTGAGTTTCATTTGCCGGGCTATGCGGGCCAAAATCAACAGAAGCGCCACGGAGTCCGGCCCGCCGGAAACGGCAACAACAATTTTTTCCCCATTGTTTACAAGTTTATACTCATCTATGGTTCTGAGAACTTTATCAATCATATAAATAACGAATTTATCTCCAGCAGGCTTTCGCAGCTATAATCAGGGCACAAAGAAAGAAGAGCATTACTGTCACCCAGCCCGTTCAAGTATGCCACGCTCAATACACCTGAATTTTTAGCCACGGCAATATCATTAACCCCGTCACCGATCATTACTGTTTTATTCCTTTCTGCAGAGTATTTAGCCAGTAAGTCATCTATTAATCTTTTGTCCGGTTTTTGAAACGGTGTGGAATCAGCGCCGATTATTTCCGCAAAATACCCGTCAATTTCCAGCCTCCGCGCTATTGTCATTGTGAAGCAAAAGCGCTTATTGGTCAAAATCACCTTTATTTTTTCTTGAAATTTTTGCAATACATCCAAAACATGCGGATAAAGTTTCGTGTTATCCATCATATGCTTTTCGTAGTATAAACCGAAAATATTCAGAGCCTCATCCAGTAAATGCCTGTTTTTGTTATCCAAAGATCTTTCCAGCAGTTTTTTAACACCGTCTCCCACGTAACCGATAATCTGTCTTGTCTCCTTCGTCGGCATTTTCAAAGCGCCAAGTGTGTAATTTACCGCCTCTGCCAGATCAGCGCCACTGTCAACAAGAGTACCGTCAAAATCAAAAATCATTAAATCAACCTGTCTCATTCTGTTTCATTATCCCCCTCTTTAGCCTTTATATATCCAAGTGCGCCGTTAAACACAAGTTTGTTCACACAAAAACCGATTGACGCCGCCCGGCACTTATGTTATTGAAATCATAACCGCTTGGATCCTTTATATAGACTGAGACGGTAATTATTCTTGGTTTTTCACGAAGGTCTTCCTGTCGCGGAAGGCCTTTTTTTATGGGTTGTTCAATGAAAAAAAAGTTTTATACCTTCAGCATTGTAGGTTTGGGCATGGTGGGAACGGCCATAGGCTCCCTTTTAAAAAATTCCGGTCATAAAATTGCCGCATTATACGATAAATCTCCTACGGCATTGAAAAGAGCAAAAAAATACATTGGCGGCATAAATCTTCATGATGCGAAGGAAGCTCCGCTTCATGGCGAATGCATTTTGATTACCACGCCTGACGACATTATTTCATCCGTCTGCCGCGAAATAGCCCTTTCTAAAGCAATAAAAGGAAAATATGTTTTTCACATGAGCGGCGCGGGAGGCGTCGACCTTCTTTTTGCGGCCAAAAAAGCCGGTGCTTACGTGGGAAGCATTCATCCCCTACAGAGTTTTTCTTCAATTGCCAACGCAGTTAAAAACATACCCGGAAGCTATTTCGGAATTACCGCTACGGGCAAAGCCAAGCCAATCGCAAAAAATATTGTCGGAGATTTAAACGGAATTCCTCTTTTTATCTCAGATGCCCAGAAACCCCTTTATCACGCCGCTGCCTGTTTTGCGTCCAATTACCTTGTTACATTGCTCAATACCGTAGAATCCATTTACCAGACACTTGGCTTTAAAAACAGGCAGGCCCGGAAGGCTTATCTGCCGCTGGTTTACGGCAGTTTGAAGAATATTGAACGTTCCGGTCCTGTCAAGGCACTAACCGGCCCCATCGCCCGCGGCGATACCAGCACTATACAAAAGCACATAAGCACTATAAAGAGAAACTCTCCCGGCCACCTCGGGCTATATTACGCCCTTGGGCTGGCCACAGTGGACACAGCCCTGCGAAAAAAATCAATTAATGAAAAGCAGGCAAATCAAATCAGAAACATTTTAGCAGGAGTTAAATCATGAGTACACAGAATAAGACGCACAGGAGAACAATCCTTGATATAAAAAAAATGAAGGATACGGGAGAAAAAATCACCATGCTCACCGCTTACGATTACTCCATGTCTCTGCTTCTTGATGAGTGTGATATCGATATACTCCTGGTCGGCGATTCTCTGGGCAATGTTGTTTTAGGGTACGACACAACACTTCCGGTAACGATGGAAGACATGCTTCACCACACGAAGGCAGTTGCCCGTGGCGCACAAAGAGCACTGATTGTGGCGGATATGCCTTTCATGTCTTATCAGGTTTCTCCGCAGGCAGCGCTGGCCAATGCCGGGCGTTTCCTGCAAGAAGCGAACGCGCAGGCGGTAAAACTCGAAGGGGGGAAGGAACAGTCCGACGCCGTATATAAAATTACCAGTTCCGGTATCCCGGTGATGGCGCACCTCGGCCTGACACCTCAATCAATCCATCAAATCGGAGGTTACAAAGTTCAGGGTAAAAAAGAGGACGCGGCGGAAAAAATGATGGATGACGCCAGAATATTGGAAGAAGCGGGCGCTTTTTCACTTGTTTTGGAATGTGTCCCGGGAAAACTGGCCCAAGATATTACGCAATCCATTTCCATCCCGACAATAGGGATCGGCGCCGGAATTCACTGTAACGGCCAGGTTCTGGTGGTCAACGACATGCTGGGCACATACGAAAGAATGACGCCGAAATTTGTCAAAAAATATGCAAATTTAAACCAGGAAATCAGAAAAGCGGTCAAAAATTACATATCCGAAGTGAAAAACGAAACTTTCCCGGATGCTGAACACAGTTTTAAGTAAATATTCAGGTTAGCGGAAAATCCAGGCGCTAATTTACCACGATATCCGCTTTTGCCCGTAATTTTTCCATCAGAGCAGCAAATGCTTCTGACTGTTTTTGTTCCATCAGATAATCTGAAATATTTTGTCTGACCTCTTTGAGAGCAATTTTCACTTCCTTGTTTTTTTCCAAAACCTGAATAATATGGTAGCCGTAATCGGTTGTTACCACAGGTCCAATCTCGTCAATATCCTGCGAAAATGCGGCGTCTTCAAAAGGTTCAACCGTCTGTCCTTTCGTTATATTGCCCAAATCGCCGCCGTTTTCCCTGCTGGGGCATTCAGAGTTTTTAGCGGCAAGTTCCGCAAAATCCGCGCCCACAATTATTTGAGTACGTATATCTTCCATTTTTGACTTCTTTTGTTCTTTTACCTTATCGCTATCTTTATCGGCAATAGTTATGAGAATATGGCGAACATGAACATTTTCAGGAATAATAAAATTATCGATATGGTCATTGTAGAATTTTTTGATCTCGCGCCTTGTCGGCTTCGCCTTTTTTCCCAGTTCCTGCATAATCATTTTTTTAATTTTTACATCAGAAGCCATTCTTTCGCTAAATTCTTCTTCAGACATGTTGTTTGCCTTAAGAAAATCTGCCAAGTCTTTCCCGGAAGGCAGGTTTCCTTTTATTTCTTCCACTACTTCATTTATTTCCTTTGCACTAGCTTGAATATTGCGCTTCTCAATTTCGTTTTGCAAAAGGGTTCGTACTATAAAATTTTCGATGAACCTGGTTCTTACATCCGCCCGCACTTCCGAAGTTTTATCTTTCGGAATTCTGTCCGCGTAAGCTTTCATTAATGCCGCGACGTCTTTATCCAGTTCGGACTTCTTCAATACTTTGCCATCAACACTTACCGCAACATCGCTATCAACTTTTTTTGGTTTTGATTTATTGGTGTTATCCCGGTCGCCCGCTAAGGGCGTTTTGATTGCTGTCGCCTGTGTCTCATTAACTTCATCAACCGCGGCTGGTGTTTCTTTTACTTCTGTATCCTGCGTGCAACCCAGCGCAAAAAAGATTAAACCAATAAGAACAACCAATTTTACGCAAAATCTTTTTTTCATACTCATCCCCTGTGAAGTAACAGTAATATTTATTTTATCAAGGCTATACGCAAAAGGCGTAGCCGTCAAGCAGATTAATCCGTGCTTGAATGAGCATTATGTCAAATTCCTGAGGTATTGCAAAATTCTCCATTGCTCCTCCAACTGAGGAATATCTGCGGATAAATTAAATCCTTTATCCCCGTACGCGAAGAGAAGTTTTCCAAGCGCCGTAAACATGTTAATTTGGGGATAAACATTTCTGGTAAAATAATTAACAAATTTCAAAGTTCTAAATCCGTCAAACCAGAAATTAAACTGACGCAGGAGCGCGTCTGTATCCGTCGCGTTTTTTCTGATTTTCATCCACGCTTGCGCAAATCCCGCATCGGCAAGATAATTTGACAGATATGGATGTATTTTACTGGCCGCCGTCATAATCTCATTTTCCGTGCAATCAATCGCGCTGCGCATGTACTCGAGCCAATCGGCCAGCACTTGAAATATTTTTGGATCATATAAAAGATATTCCTGCTGGATGCCGGAGAGAAATCTTTGAATTCTTTTACCTGTGCCGAATACCACGCGCGTGGAGGGGCGTGCCGAAGGGTAAACACATGTTTCTTTCAAGTAATGAATGCCGCTGATTTTAGCAAGTTTATTGAGAAAATAAAAGTCTTCACCTGCATCCCTCTTATTCATGCCTCTTACGGCCAGATAGGCGTCGGTTGTCGTCACAATAGTTGAACCTATGGAATGAAAAGCCCAGGGAGATTTGGCATATCCGAGCCCCAAAACCCAATAACGCAAAAAGATTTCATAACAGCATATCGCCGCCGCTTCTTCGGCGCGAGCGGGCGTCTGATGCTCATAGGAAATGACCGCCGTGTTTATTCTTTTGGTAAAATAATTTTTCACTGCCGGCAGGTAATTTTCCCTGACCAAAGTATCGGCGTCAAGGCTCAAAATCAGATTACGCGCAGGAGCTTTTTCCTTGGACAACCGCAACGCCATGTCCATGCCGATTTTTCTGGCCATCCCTACCCCGCCCGCATTTTCCGGAATTTCATATCCCGTCGAAGAAGCGTCAATATAGCCCAGGTTAATTCTCGCATCTGCCAGACATTTTATAAGCAATTGGGTTTCAGGCGATATACTATTATTATTAATGGACTTTTTCTTTATCAAGGCGTCGATGATTCCAATCGTTTGCCGGTTATTCCTTATATCATCGGATGGTGAGGTTTTCTTGTTGTTGATTACGCATAAAATAAGAGATTCATCCAAAGATGAAACAGGATTTTGCGCCAGAGACATCAGAGTGGAAAATAGAGTTTCTTTTTCCGCATAAGCGGGTATCACAACAATCATGGAAATATTGTTTGTATTACTCGCCGTTAATTTCCACTTTATGTCCGCCGCGTAATCGCGCAGATAATCATCAACCAAGGTTGTTTTCTTCATTTGAGATATTTCAGGACGCTTTCTTTGAGCAACGTATAGTTATCGCCTTCGATCCAGTGAATAATTGTTCCTCGTTTTTCCATTCTTCTGAACCATGTTTCCTGTCTTTTGGCAAACTGATGAATGCCTGTATTCAAACTTTGCGTCATCTCTCGATAACTGAGCTTGTTTTGCAAATACAGCGCGGCCAAGCGATACTCCAGCCCGAAACTTTCCAGTCGTTCCCACGACAGCCCTTCTTTATGCAGCGTTTCAACTTCTTCAATCATTCCCTGGTTCATTCTTTCTTCAAGCCTTCCCGTGATGCGCCGACGCAAAACAGCCCTATCCCATTTTATGCCAAAAACAGCAGCGTCAATTTCCGGTTTTTCCTTCAGGCGGAATGTTCCTTTTCTTGCCCTCTCGATTTCAATTGCCCGAACAAGTCTACGCGTGTCTTCCATATCCGTTATGTTGTGCACCCGCGGTTTTAAGGATAAAAGTATTTCTTGAAGCTCGCTTTTCGTTTTTCCCGATAATTTTTCGCGTAATTGTTCATCCGCAGGGGCCGGAGGCAGATCGTAGGCTGCCAGAACTGATTCCAGGTAAAGACCCGTTCCGCCGACCATAATCGGCAATATTTTTTTCCCGGCAAGATCGGAGAATATTTGGTAGAATTTAGTCTGAAAATCGTACAGGCTGAATTCTTCTTGCGGTGCGATGACATCTATTAAATGATATTTAATTTTTTCGCCCCGGACTGTATATTGATTCAAATCCTTGCCTGTGCCGATATCCATGCCTTTATAAACCTGTCGGGAATCCGCGGAAATAATTTCGCCCCTGAGGTCAAAGGCCAGCTTTGCCGCCATAGCGGTTTTTCCTGACGCCGTTGGTCCTAAAATTACAACAAGGTTTTTTGCCATAATACATTATTGCCTTGAAAAGATACCCATTATGTGTAAGCAATCCAAAGTTTATATAACACCATCTGACGATAATTTGCCAGTAGTTGACTTGAAATATGTTTAAAACGCTTGATTTAGGTAAGGAAGCAATCTTCCCGCTTATTATAAAGATGAGCTGGCCGTCGATTGTAGCGATGATGGCTATGTCGATATACAACTTTATCGATTCGTTCTGGCTGGCACGGCTCAGTCCGCAGGCGCTGGCCACCCTGACCATTTGTTTCCCTATACAGATGATTTTTGCGGCTATTGGCGTGGGCAGCGGCGTGGGGGCAGGCTCCTTTTCCGCGCGGATGTTCGGGGCAGGTAATAACCTTCAGGCGAAACAGACCGCCGGCCAGATATTTTTTCTTTCGCTTTCATTCGGAATGTTGATAATTATTTGCGTCTTTCTGTTTCACGATTACATTCTCATAGCCTTCGGAGCAACAGACGAAATAATGCCTTTGTGTCGCGAATACTTGACCGTCATAGCTTTCAGTTCGCCGTTTCTTCTATTTTCGATGATGTCCAATAACCTTTTGCGCGCGGAAGGAAGGCCTTTATTGTCCATGTATGTCGTTTTGGTCGCCTCTGTTTGCAGCGCCATACTTGACCCTTTTTTGATTTTCGGGATTGGAATTTTTCCCGCTCTGGGCATCAAAGGCGCGGCGCTCGCGGCCGTTACTGCACAATTCTGCGCTTTTATTTTTTCCGTGCACTTTTTGTGCCTGAAGTCTTCCAGGTATGAGCTTCGGCGTGAATATCTATACCCCAATCTTCCGATTATCAAATCGATTTATTCCACTGGCTTTCCTTCTATAGTGGCTAATTTGATTGTCAGCCTGGTTTTGATTGTCTATAATCACGTATTGGCGCAATATGGTTCAATTGCCATCGCCTCCCTGGGCATTTGTTTCCGGGTAAATGGACTGGTTATGATGATTCTCTACGGCATCGGTTTCGGCCTGATGCCGATTGTGGGATACAGTCATGGAGCCGGCCTTTACAGGCGGCTGTCACAGTCTGTTTTTGTCGCGCTTAAAATATCTCTCGCAATCGCCTTGGCTTCTTGTTTGCTACTGATTATTTTTGCAGAACCAATTGTCATGCTTTTTTCCCAGGACACGGCGCTTATGGCAATTGCCGTTCCCGCCCTGCGCATCTATGTTTTAGTTCTGCTGTTCATAGCCCCAACACTTGTATTTATAAATATGTTTTTGGGGCTAGGAAAAGGAACGTTGGCCATGTTTCTGCTCGTTTTTCGTGATACTGTGTTGCTGATTCCCCTGCTCATCTTTTTATCGCGGGCTTTTGGAGTTTTGGGCGCGTGGATGGCTATACCGCTGGCAAACCTCCTGGCGTTTTCCTGTCTCTTATACACATCTGACGCTGCCGACGAAGAGGATAGTGTAGATCTC
>OMKS01000765.1_pt1 | contig 29720 bp, 27 predicted proteins | sample 1674721 | NCBI WGS metagenome assembly OMKS01 (sample SAMN06264996, study PRJEB25208) | sediment metagenome | isolation source: hot spring sediment | place: USA: California | collected 2014-09-02 | reverse complement strand
GCAGTTCACTGCTGAAGATGCCCGGATCAAACTGAACCGTCTTTATCCAACATTAGAGATGTGACAGGACACTAGCGCCGGGCACCGTTCAGACCCTGCTTGGCGGAGCCGTTGCCCTGTGGACCGATGTTCCGCCGGCCGCCGGCCAAACCCTGGCCGCACTGGCGCCGGCCCGGTTTATCAGCGTTGCCGCCGCTCTCCTGCTGCTCTTCCTTCTCCTGCTGCTGCTCTTCAGGAGATACCTTGCACCGGCCGTCCGGCGGGCTCCGACCTGGGGCTGCGGATACACCGGCACCATCCCCCGGGGGCAGTATTCCGCCTCCTCCTTTGCGGCCATGATCATGAAACTCTTCCACTGGGCGCTGCTGACCCGGTATTCAGGCAAAAAACCGGAAGGACTCTTTCCGGCCGCCGGTTCTTTCACGACCCGCACACCCGATGTGATTCTCGATCTGCTGCTGTTGCCCGGGGGGAGATACGGAACGGAAATCGCCTTGAAAATACGGCGCCTCATCCACCATGGAGATGTCGGCCTCTATCTGCTGTACCTGGCCATGGTCCTCTGCACCCTGCTGGCTGCTTCCATCCTGGTCCGATAATGTTTGAGCCGTTGTCCGCCGCTCTGCCGGCCCATCCCCCTGCACCGGCTTCCCGTTGTCCGTGCAAATAAACAGTGGCGAAATGTTTCGGAAATGCATATATTTGAGCTAACGGGCCGGGGGCGGCTGCAGGCTGTATTTTTCTGCGTATTTTCTTGAAAAAATTCCCCCGATCTGTTTCTAAGAAATCAACAATACGGAAGCCCATACCGGCAGGCACAAGGAACCAGTCCTTATGCCTGCCCGATTTTTTGGGCCCCCTGAAAATATTGTCCAGCGGGACTCCACCGGGGACATTGACGAGCCGGCTTCATGGAAGAATGTATGCAACCATCCTGCGCACCTGAAAATCAATCCGGCAAACCGACGCACGAATGCGGCATCTGCGGCATTTTCGGCCACCAGGACGCGGCCAAGCTGACCTATTTCGGGCTCTATGCCCTGCAGCACCGCGGCCAGGAAAGCGCAGGGATCGTCGCCAGCGACGGCGAAAAGGTCACCATTCACAAAGGCATGGGACTGGTCCCCGAAGTGTTCAGCGAGACTACCCTGAGAAAACTTACCGGCCACATGGCGGTCGGCCATGTGCGCTATTCCACCACCGGGGAATCCACCATTGTCAACACCCAGCCGTTCATGGTGCATCACAAGGGGGTACCGCTTGCCGTCGCCCATAACGGCAACCTGGTGAACTCCATCCCACTGCGCCGCGACCTGGAACGAAAGGGATCCATATTTCAGACGACCATGGACAGCGAAATCGTCATCCACCTTCTGGCCCGCTCCCTGGACCGGGGGCTGCTGCAGGCCGTCAGCGATTCCTTCGCCTCCATCAAGGGGGCCTATTCCCTGCTCCTGATGACCCGCGACGCCATGGTCGCCGTCCGCGACCCCAACGGTTTCCGGCCCCTGTGCCTCGGCAGGCTGGAAAACGGAGCGCACATCATTGCCTCGGAAACCTGCGCCTTCGACCTGGTCGAGGCCGAATATATCAGGGACGTCGAGCCGGGGGAAGTCCTCATCATCAGCAAAGACGGCCTTGCTTCCCATTTTCCCTGGCCGCCGCGCAGAAAAAGTTTCTGCATCTTCGAACACGTGTACTTCTCCCGGCCGGACAGCGACGTGTTCGGCATCAACGTCTATACCGCCCGCAAGCGGATGGGTGAAATCCTTGCCAGGGAGGCCCCGATCGACGGCGATTTCATTATGCCATTCCCCGATTCGGGCAATTACGCCGCCATAGGCTACTCCCAGGCATCGGGCATCCCCCTGGAAATGGGCATGATCAGAAACCATTATGTGGGGCGGACATTTATCCAGCCCACCCAGTCCATGCGCGATTTCTCGGTCCGGGTCAAGCTCAACCCGGTCCGGGCCCTGTTGCAGGGCAAACGGGTCATCATCGTCGAGGACTCGATTATCCGCGGCACCACCGGCCGGAGCAGGGTCCGGGCGCTCCGCAACGCCGGGGCCGGGGAAGTGCATATGCTGGTCAGCTGTCCGCCCACCTGCAATCCATGCTACTACGGCATTGACTTCCCCTCCAACAAGGAGTTGATTGCCGGTAAAAAATCCATCGAGGAAATTCGTCACTATCTCGATCTCGATTCCCTGACCTACCTCAGCCTCGAGGGACTGGTGGAAGCAACGGGCCTCACCGCTGATTCGTTCTGCCTCGCCTGCTACAACGGCAATTACCCCGTCGAACCGGACCGCTCCTTCAGCAAGCATGCCTTCGGCGGGGGCTGCTCCTGCTGAAAAGCAGGGTGCGGCCTCCCGTTCCGTCCTTATTTTCTCTCGACAAGGAGCACCGTTCTGTGCTACGGTGATGTCAGGTTCCTGACCCCTCCGGACAAGGATAGGGCCGGATCTGGCGCGTGCGCAGAATCTGCCCGTGAACAGGCCGGCGTCGTGCAGTCAAGGTGAACGCCGGCGTCCCTTTGAAAACGGCAAACACCGAGGCTGGCCAGATTCTGCCCGGGATTGGAATAAAAATACATCGGCCATCGTTCGTCAAGCAACTGAGGCAGCCATGGACCCTTCAGCTCTGATTCCCGCAACTGAAAGCCTGCAGGTGCCGTGGGGCTGGTTCCAGTTCCTCCTGGTGGTCACGCTGTTCCTGCATATGCTGGCGATGAACGTCATGCTGGGAACGGCGTTCATTGCCTTCGTCAACCTGCTGCGCCGCAGTGGGGAACCGGATCCGCTCTCCCGGGAGATTTCGGGCAAAATACCTTTTACCATCGCCTTTACCGTCAATTTCGGCGTTGCTCCCCTGCTCTTCGTGCAGGTCCTGTACGGCCATTTTCTCTATACCAGTTCAGTACTGATGGCCAACTTCTGGATCCTTGTCATCTTCCTGCTGATAGCCGGGTATTATCTGGCCTATATCTTCAAATACAACTATGAGCCGTTGCACGGCGGCCGGGTCATCGTTTTCGGCCTGGCGGCGACGGTGATGCTGGCGGTCGCCTTTTTCATGTCCAGCAACTTCACCCTGATGCAGCGGCCCGAGGCCTGGACGCGCTGCTTCGACCGGCCTGCGGGATTGCTCCTCAACTTCGGGGACCCGACCTTCATTCCCCGCTTCCTCCATTTTGTCACCGCCGCTGTCGCGGTCGGCGGCCTGAGTTTCGCCCTGTTGTACGAGTTCAGGCACCGGCGGGGCGACCGGGAGGCGGCACCCCTGGTCCGTTCCGGCTGCTACTGGTTCAGTTTCGCGACCATCGTCAACTTCGGTTTCGGTTTCTGGTTTTTCGGGAGCCTGCGGCCGGACGTGTTCGACGTTTCGACCGTCAACGGGATTCTGGCCGCGGTGCTGCTCCTCACCGGCATCGTTCTGGGCGCCGTCTCCGTTATCTCCGCCATGCAGTTCAGGGTCATGCGGGCCCTCGTCACCGTCCTGCCCACCATTTTCATCATGATCCTGATCCGGGACCTGGTGCGGACGGCCTACCTCAAACCCTGGTTCTCGGTATCGGACCTTGAAGTTGTTCCGCAATACTCGCCCCTCCTGGCCTTTCTGCTCTTTCTGACCGGCGGGGCGGTCCTTATCGTCTGGATGCTCAGACTTGCCTGGCGGACAATTAAGGCGGGGGAGGTGCAATCGTGAATTACCCGGTCTGGCAGCTCGACGCGGCGGGCGGCGGCCTGCTCATCGCCCTGATGGCCGTTGTTCATGTGTACATTTCCCACTTTGCCGTCGGCGGCGGCCTGTTTCTGGTCGTGACGGAAATGAAAGGCATCAGGGAGGGCGATCGGTCCATCGTCGATTATGTCCGGCGGCACACCCGATTCTTCCTGCTCCTGACCATGGTTGCCGGCAGCCTGACCGGCGTCGGCATCTGGTTCACCATTTCCCTCCTCAACCCGGCGGCGACCTCGGAACTGATCCATATTTTCGTTTTTGCCTGGGGCATCGAATGGGTCTTTTTCACCGCCGAAATTGTTTCCCTGTTCATCTACTATTACACCTTCGGCCGGATGGACGACCGCAACCATGTCCTCATCGGCTGGATCTATTTCGGCTGCGCCTGGATGTCGCTCTTTTTCATCAACGGCATCATCGATTTCATGCTGACCCCCGGCGCCTGGCTTGAGAACAGAAATTTCTGGTCGGGCCTTTTCAACCCTACGTTCTGGCCGGCCCTGTTTTTCCGGTCATTCCTGGCCTTCATGCTGGCCGGCCTCTACGGGTTCCTGACGGCGGTCAACATCAAGGAGGAACAACTGCGTCTGCGGATGGTCCGCTACTGTGCCCTGTGGCTGATGGCGCCCTTCCTCCTCTTCCTCGCCTCGGCCTGGTGGTACAGGGCGTCCCTGCCCCTCGATCTGCGCAGCCTGATCTTCGAACGCATGCCGGAAATCAGGATCTACCTGGCTGCCTTCACCGTCCTGGGGCCGGCTCTCATGTTCGGCGGGCTGCTCATGGCCATCCGGATGCCGAGGGCTGTCACCCGGCCGCTGGCGGGACTGCTGCTCCTCATCGGCCTCATGTACATGGGTTCCTTTGAATTCATCCGCGAGGCGGGAAGGCGGCCCTATATCATCCGCGATTATATGTACTCGACCTCGATCCGGACCGCCGACATGGAACGGGTCCGGCAAAACGGCCTGCTCAGCGAGGCGAAATGGACCGGCAACTCCTCGGTCACCGGGGAGAACATCGCCGATGCCGGACGCGAAATTTTCAACATCCTCTGCCTTCCCTGCCATTCCATCGGCGGCCCCCTCAACGACATCAGGAAGCTGACCCGGAACTACACCCCCTCCGGCCTGGAGGCGAAAATCAACGGCATTCACACGGCCAGCCCCTACATGCCTCCCTTTGCCGGCACCGCCGATGAACGGCGAGCCCTGGCGCACTATATCGGTGTCAATCTGAACGGACGCATGGACAGGCAGAAAGACGTCGCCCTCAAAACCATCGCCGAAGACCCGGTTCCGGAGTTCGATGCTGAGGCTGCCGATTATGTCCTCCTGGCCTGGAGCGACATGGGCATGAAGGGCATGACCGACGCCAGCAACATCTGGATGATCGAGCCCCCCGGGGTTACCGTCAATGCCCAGCTTATCCGCCGCGGGCCGACCCCCGAAGTCGTGGTGAACGGCGTCACCCTCTCCTATGCGGTGGACGGGGAATTCATGCATCCCGCCGCCCGGGTCAGTTTCTGGAAGAACGCCCAAGCACTCTACAACGTCGAAATCCCTGAAGATACCGGCCTGACCGGGAACGGATTAACCGGAACCATGACCCCGGGGGAAAACGTGTTCACCGCCGCCATGCTGCCGATCGTTCCCTATACCGCGGACAACGTTTTCATGCCCTATCCGGCCGTAACGCTCACTGCCAGTAATGCAGCAGGCGAAATACTGGCCCTGACAAGGGTTGCCGCCCCGATCTCCACTGAGCTGGGCTGCCGGGTCTGCCACGGCGGTCCGTGGAAGGTTGACGGCCGGTCCGGAATAACGGACGTCACTGCCGCCAATGTCCTGGAAGCCCATGACCGGATCAGCGGAACCCGTCTTCAGGCCCTGGCTGAAGAGATGGGACCTGTTCTCTGCAGCCGCTGCCATGCCGATGCCTCGCAAAACGCGCCCGGCAACGGTGAGCAGTTGAATCTTTCCGCCGCCATCCACGGCTTCCACGCCGGTTTTGTCGCCGGCCGCGGATCATTTTACTGCGTTCTCTGCCATCCGGCCGACAGCGGCGGTGCAACCAGGGCGTATCGGGACATACACCGCATGCTCGGGCTCGACTGCAACTACTGCCATGGAGAAATGGAGGACCTGGCCGTCAGCCTGCTGAAGGCGGAGTTGGAGGACGGCAAACCCCATGCCGCCGATCTGCTGCAAAACATCAGGCCGGCAAACTTCGCCGCCATCGAAGATATAGCTCCCCGCAGGCCGTGGGACAACCTGCCCGATTGCCTGCATTGCCACCTTGATTTCGAAACCCCTGAGGACGACACCACTTTCAACCGATGGACCGCCGGAGCGGAAGAGTTGTACCGGAACAGGACGGACGAGAGCGGCATGCTCCGCTGCCCCGCCTGCCATGGGAGCCCTCACGCCGTCTATCCGGCGCTGAACCCGTACAACGGCAACAGGGACATTCTCCAGCCGCTCCAGTACCAGAACAACCTCTTTCCCATCGGCGCCAATCTGAACTGCCCGGTCTGCCACACCATTGACATGGAGGACGAGCTGCACCATGGTAATATATTAAGGATGTTTCGTAATCAATAGACCCTTTTCCGGGAGGCAGTTATGAAAACATTGATCCGCTGCATCATCCTGTCGGCCGCCGTCCTGATCCTGACCGGCTGTGCCGGCGGAGTGGGAAAACCCCTGCTCCTTTCCCGTACGCTGGAGGTGAATGACATCATCGAGAGCGCGACCATTCTCCCCGGACACAGGTATTACTATGCCGGGCCGGAATCCAAGCCGGATGTGATCATCGCCATTGACGAAAAATATACCTTTCGCCAAAGCATCCACTGGCATGAGGTAACCCCCACCGAGGAGCTCCTGCGGTCGTGGAACAGGATCATCGACAATCGCTACAGGATCAAATTCCCCTATTACGGCGCCTGGATCCTGACCCCGGACGGCCAAAAGGCCGGGATATGGTATTCACAGCACACCAACACCGTCATTGAATACCCGACACCCGGCGAGATCATCATCTATCGTCCGGACTCAACGGTCAGGAAGCAGCGCAAACTTTTGTGGGAAAACCGGCGCAGATAATCCGGCGGGCGGATTCGAGTCCATGGTCTTTGCACATTGATTCTGCTAGCCTTCCTCTGGATTGCCTGGTGCGTGCTGCACAGTCTGCTGATCGGCCGGCCGGCGGAAAAAATCGCCGGCCGGCTGCTTGGCCGTTATGCCGGGGCATACAGGTTTCTCTATGTCCTGTTCAGCCTCGCCACCCTCATCCCCCTGCTCCTGTACCAGTTCTCCCTGCCGCAGGCAGTGCTGCTGCGGGCGGGGCTTCCCATCCGCTTCCTGCAGCACGGACTGCTCATCTACGGACTGGTCATGCTGTACCAGGGTGCCCGGGTGTATGACCTGCGCTTCTTTCTCGGCATCACCCAGTGGCGCAGCATGCGCCGCAACAAACCTCTACCGCCCCTGGCCTTCCGCACCAACGGCATTCTCGCCCGCATCCGCCACCCGTGGTACAGCGGCGGCATAGCCGTTATATGGGGTTTCGGGGAGATCACCGACGTCTTCCTGGTGACCCGGATTATCCTGACCGTTTACCTGCTTGTCGGCGCCCTGCTCGAAGAAAAAAGGCTTGCGGCAAAACTGGGCGAGCGCTATATTGCCTACCGCCGAAAAGTGCCCATGCTGCTCCCCGGTCCGCGGAGGCCGTCCTCCCCGGGCTTTGAATAAATCGCCGGCCGGCGGAAAGGATCTTCTCCCGCAAGGGAAATTTGCCGAAGCGGCAGGAATTCCGGCCCCCTTCAGTTTTTGGGCAGAAAAAACTGGACAGGAACGGAGATGGAAGCTATAAAAGCGGAATGAATATTCATTCCGCTTTTGACAAATGAGAGGACAGCAATCCCATGGCAAAACAGTCGAAACGCAGCGAGATCACCGGTGCGGCCCTCGAACTCATCGTCGAGCACGGCTTCCATGGCGCATCCATGGCCATGATCGCCGATCGAGCCGGGGTTGGAGCCGGGACGATCTACCGCTACTTCGACAACAAGGACGTCCTGATCACCGAACTGTACCGGGAACTGGAAGAGAAAGTAGTCCAGGTGCTGATGAAGGAGTACCCTGCGGAAAAATCCTTCCGGGAACGGTTTCAGCACATCGGTGAAAGACTCCTGCACCATTTCATCAACAATCCCAGTGAATTCCGCTATCTGGAGCAGTTCCACAACTCCCCGTACGGGGTGGCGGTCCGGCGGGACAAGTTCATGGGGAAATGGAACCACGGCGACCTGGTCCGCATATTTTTCCAGGATGGAATGGCCCGGGGGGTAATCAAGGACCTGCCGCTGGCCGTTCATTTCGCCCTGGCCTTCGGCCCGTTGGTTGGCGTGGCCCGGGATCACATCCTCGGCTTCATCTCCCTGGACGACTCCCTCCGGGCCCGAATCGTCGAGGCATGCTGGCAGGCGATCAGGGAACCTTCACCCGGCTTCGCTCCTCCGAATGCCTCCTGATGGAATAAAGCAGAAAGAAAAACAGCCACAAAATAACCGGCCCGGGGTCGGAAAAAATTATAGAACAGGGACAGTTATGCAATCGATGAAGAGAATGAAACTGGCTGCCGTTGCCGTTTTTGCCGCCGCGGCGGCAATGCTGGCCGCCGGTTGCGACAGGAATACCGCCGATCAGCCGCCGCCTCCCGTTCCCCGGGTGTCGACGGTCACCGTCCGGTTGGAAAGAATCGTCCTCACCTCGGAGCTGCCGGGGCGCACTTCCCCCTACCGGATTGCGGAAATACGGCCCCGGGTCAACGGCCTGATCCAGAAACGGCTGTTTACGGAAGGATCAGACGTCGAAGCCGGTCAGGTCCTCTACCAGATCGATCCCGCTCCTTTCCGGGCGACCCTCGCCAACGCCCGTGCCGCCCTTGCCCGGGCGGAAGCCAACCTGCCCTCGGCCCAGGCACGGTCCGATCGTTTCGAGCAGCTCGTGGCCGAAAATGCGGTGAGCCGCCAGGATTATGACGACGCGGTTGCCGCCCTGACCGCGGCCAAGGCCGATGTCGAGTACTGGAAGGCGATGGTGGAAACGGCCGACATCAACCTGGAATACACCAGCATAACCGCGCCCATCTCCGGCCGCATCGGCAGATCCAGCGTCACCGACGGCGCCATCGTTACCGCCTACCAGCCCACACCCCTGGCCACCATCCAGCAGCTTGACCCCATCTACGCCGACATGCCCCAATCCACCACTGAGCTGCTGCGCCTGCAGCGCCGTCTGGAGAAGGGGCTGATCGGACGGGGGAACGAGAAAGACGGCCGGAACACGGTCAGCCTTATCCAGGAAGACGGCACCCCTTATCCGCTGGAGGGTACCCTGCAGTTCAGCGACGTGACGGTGGACCCGACCACCGGTTCGGTGACCCTGCGGGCGATCTTTCCCAATCCGGACGGCATGCTGCTGCCCGGCATGTTCATCAAGGCGGCGATCAGGGAAGGGATCTGCGAGGAGGCCATCCTCATTCCCCAGCAGGGAGTGTCCCGCGATCCCAAGGGGAATCCCTATGCCCTCATCGTCGATGCCGAAAACAAGGCCGCGAGCCGGCCGCTCACCCTTGACCGGGCCATCGGCGACAAATGGCTGGTTGCCGAAGGGCTTGAACCAGGCGACCGGCTGATCGTCGAAGGGCTGCTGATGCTGCGGCCGGGCATGGCAGTGCAGGCCGCCTCCCTGGATGGAACGCAGGAGGATCCGAACCCCCCCTGCCCCTTGGATGAATCGGCTGACCGATCGGATGAAGGGGGCAGGTAATGCTGTCAAAATTCTTTCTCGACCGGCCGGTTTTCGCCTGGGTTATCGCCATCATCCTGATGACGGCCGGCGGACTGGCCATCTACAACCTGCCGGTTGCCCAGTATCCGCCCATCGCTCCGCCAGCCATTGCCATCGACTCCTTTTTCCCGGGCGCTTCCGCCGAGACGGTCGAAAACACCGTCACCCAGATCATCGAGCAGAAGATGACCGGCCTGGATGACATGCTCTATCTCTCCGGCACCAGTTCGTCGTCCGGCGCCTCCCGGGTCGAACTGACCTTCGCGCCGGGAACCGATCCGGACATCGCCTGGTCCAAGGTGCAGAACAAACTCCAGCTCGCCATGGCCAGCCTGCCCGACGTGGTGCAGCGCTCCGGGGTCAAGGTCAGCAAATCGACCAGGAACTACCTGATGTTCGTGGGCCTGATTTCGGAGGACGGCAGCATGGACGGCGATGACCTGCGTGACTACGCCCAGTCCAACCTGGAAAAAATCCTCTCCCGGGTGCCGGGCGTCGGCGAGGTGGAAAACTTCGGCTCCCAGTACGCCATGCGGGTCTGGATCAACCCCGACAAGCTGATCAGCTACAACCTGACCATGGAAGATGTCATCCTGGCCCTCCGGGCCTACAACGTCGAAGTTTCCGCCGGTCAGTTAGGCGGCGCTCCGGCCGTGGAGGGCCAGCGGCTCAACGCCACCATTGTCGTGCAGCACCTGCTGCAGACTCCGGAGGAATTCGCCGCCATCCCCATCCGCACCAATCCGGACGGCTCAATGGTCCGTGTCGGCGACATCGGCCGCACGGAACTGGGAACCGAGCGCTCCGACATCATCGCCGATTACAACGGCAAACCCTCCGCCGCCATGGCCATCCGGCAGGCCGCCGGCGCCAACGCCCTGGAAACCGCGGACAACGTCAAAAAGAAGATGGAGGAGATGAGCCGGTTTTTCCCGCCGGGGATGAAGGTCATCTACCCCTTTGACACCACCCCCTTTACCAGGGTGGCCATCGAAGAGGTGTTCATCACCCTGTTCGAGGCGGTCCTGCTGGTCTTTGTGGTCATGTATCTCTTCATGGGGACCTTCCGGGCCACCTTGATTCCGACCATCGCGGTGCCCGTGGTTCTGCTCGGCACATTCGGAGTGCTGGGGTTGTTCGGCTTTTCCATCAACATGCTGACCATGTTCGCCATGGTGCTGTCCATCGGCCTGCTGGTGGACGACGCCATCGTGGTGGTGGAAAACGTCGAGCGGATCATGGCCGAGGAGGGGCTTTCGCCCCGGGAGGCGACCGCCAAGTCCATGGACCAGATCACCAGCGCCCTGATCGGCATCGGTTTGGTACTGTCGGCGGTCTTCGGCCCCATGGCTTTCTTTCCCGGCTCAACCGGGGTCATCTACCGCCAGTTTTCCGTGACCGTCATTTCCTCCATGCTCCTGTCGGTTGCTGTCGCCCTGATCCTCACCCCGGTGCTGTGCGCGACGATCCTCAAACCCGTGCCCAAGGGCCATCAGCCGTCGGACAATGCTGTGCGGTTTCTGCGGCCCTTTTTCCGCTGGTTCGACCGCTTTTTTTTCAACGCCCGTGAGTTGTACGTCAGGCTGGTCGGCCGGGTGCTGGCCAAAAAACTGCGCTACCTGGCGGTGTTCGTGCTGATTACGGCGGTAATGGGATATCTGTACCAGCGCATGCCCACCTCCTATATCCCTGATGAGGACCAGGGAACCCTGCTGGTCCAGGCCATGCTGCCGTCCGGTTCGACCCTGGAACAGACCGAGGCGGTCATGGCCAAGGTTCGGGCGTATTTTCTCGAAGAGGAAAAAGAGGCGGTCGAGTCGGTCATTTCCGTCAAAGGCGCCAGTTTCGGCGGCCAGGGGCAGAACATGGCCTTCGGCTTCATAAAGCTCAAGGACTGGGACCTGCGCCAGCGGCCCGACCTCAAGGTCAACGCCATCGCCGGCCGGGCCATGGGGGCCCTTTCCCAGATCAAGGATGCGATGGTCTTCGCCTTTCCGCCGCCGCCGGTGGTCGAATTAGGGATGGCCACCGGTTTTGATCTCCAGCTTCAGGACCGCGGCGGCCTGGGCCATGACCGGCTGATGGCGGCCCGCGACCAGCTCATCGGCATGGCGGCCCAGGATCCCCGCCTGACCAGGGTCCGGCCCAACGGCATGAACGACGTGGCCGAGTACTATGTCGATGTGGACTGGGACAAGGCAGGGGCCCTGGGGATTCCCATCAGCTCCATCCACAACATCATCTCCTCCGCCTTCGGCAGCGCCTATGTCAATGACTTTATCCAGGCCGGGCGGGTCAAGAAGGTGTACGCCCAGGTCGATGCCGAACACCGCATGCTGCCGCAGGACCTGGAAAAACTCTATCTGCGCAACAGCCAGGGGACCATGGTCCCCTTTTCCTCGGTCGCCTCCGGCCGCTGGGCCACGGGTTCCCCCAAGCTGGAGCGCTACAACGCCTTTCCCTCCATCAATATCTGGGGCGAACCGGCCCCGGGCCGCAATACCGGAGAGGCCATGGCCGTTATGGAGGAACTCATCGCCAAACTGCCCCAGGGCATCGGCTATGACTGGACCGGGCTCTCCTATCAGGAGCGGATGGCCGGCTCCCAGGCGCCCATCCTTTATGCCTTCTCCATTTTTGTCATCTTTCTCTGCCTGGCGGCCCTGTACGAGAGCTGGCCCATTCCCATCGCCGTCCTGCTGACCATGCCGCTGGGGGCCATCGGCGGCGTCATCGCCTCCAGCATGCGGGGCATGTCAAACGACGTCTATTTCCAGATCGGCCTGCTGGTCACCCTGGGCCTGACCACCAAGAACGCCATTCTCATCGTCCAGTTCGCCAGGGCCAGGCTCAACCAGGGGGCGGGCCTGATCGAGGCGACCCTGGAGGCATCCAGACTGCGGCTGCGGCCGATCATCATGACCTCCCTGGCCTTCGGCTTCGGCATCCTGCCCCTCTTTCTGGCCTCCGGAGCCGGCGCGGGAGCGCAAAGAGCCATCGGCACCGGCGTGCTCGGCGGCACGGTGACCTCAACGTTTCTGGTGACCCTGTTCGCGCCGCTCTTTTACGTCCTGATTTACAAGGCCCTGGGACGGCACAGAAAGGACGTCACCATGAAACATATTGAAGATGAGCGAGATTAACTTGGGGGATTCCGTATTATGAAGAGACGATTATGGCTGCTGCTGACGGGCCTGGGCATCCTCATTGCCGGAGGCTGCACCCTGGCTCCTGAATACAGCCAGCCTCCGGCCCCTGTTCCCGCCGAGTGGCCGCAAGGTGACGCGTACCTGCCGCCCGCTGTCGAGGAAGAGACAACGGTGGTCCCGGAGCTGAGCTGGCAGGAATTTTTCGCCGATCCGCGCCTGCGGGCCGTCATCGGCATGGCCCTGGAAAACAACCGGGACCTGCTGCTTGCCGCCCTGAATGTGGAACGGGCCCGTGCCCTGTACGGCATCCAGCGGGCCGAGCTGTTTCCCGCCGTCAACGTTTCCGCCGGGGGCGGCAAGCAGCGACGCTCCACCGACCTCATCGGCTCCAGTGAGTCGCGAACAAGGGAGCAGTACAGCATCGACCTGGGCATCGCCGCCTGGGAGATCGATTTCTTTGGTCATCTCCGCGGCCTGAAAGACCAGGCCCTGGAAGAATATCTGGCCACGGAAGAAGCCCGGCGCGGTGTCCGGATCGCTCTGATCGCCGAAGTTGCCGGCGCCTACCTGGCCCTGGCCGCCGACAGGGAGAACCTGCAGCTGGCCGCGTCCACCCTCGAAGCCCAGCAGGCATCCTATGAGCTGGTGTACAAACTTTTCAGCGCCGGGGTGGCGACCGAACTTGACCTGAGGCAGGCGCAGATTCCGGTGGAGACGGCGCGGAGAAACCTGGCCCTGTACACCCAGCAGGTAGCACAGGACGAAAACGCCCTGCAGCTGCTGGCCGGCTGTCCGGTGCCCCCGGAGCTGCTGCCGGAGGACCTGGCAGCCATTGTTCCGATCCGGGACATTTCTCCGGGCATGTCCTCCGATGTCCTCCTCCAGCGGCCGGACATCGTGGCCGCGGAACATCAGCTCAAGGGTGCCCACGCCTTTATCGGCGCGGCCCGGGCCGCCTTTTTTCCGCGCATCGCACTGACCGCCGCCGTAGGCACGGCCAGCGACGACCTCTCCGGCCTCTTCGGATCAGGAACGGGAACCTGGAGCTTTACGCCGCAGATCGTCATGCCTATCTTTGACGCCCGTACCTGGGCCGCCTACCGCGTCAGCGAGACCGAAAGGGAGATTGCCCTGGCCAGGTTCGAGCGCTCGATCCAGACGGCGTTCCGGGAGGTGGCCGATGCCCTGGCCCAGCGGGGTACCATTGACGAACAGCTCTCAGCCCAGCAGGCCCTGACCGAGGCCGCCGCCGAGAGCTACCGCCTGTCCCGGACCCGCTATGAAAAAGGGGTGGACAGCTACCTGGCGGTGCTGGACTCGCAGCTCTCTCTCTACACCGCCCAACAGGGGCTGATCACCACCCGTTTTTTCCGGCTGGCCAACCTGGTGACCATGTACCGGGTGCTGGGTGGAGGGGTTTTGTGAGCAGGGGGCCAATGATTGACGGCCTGACTTTTTTCAGAGCAACCGGATGATTTGTGCGGCCAGTTCCTCCTGGTCCAGGAAAGAGCCGTCGATGGTGATCTCCGCATACTTCCTGTAGAGGGGCTGCCGTTCGGCAAAAAGATCGCCGAACGATTGATCCCTGGCCCTGGCGATCCCCCGGGTGGAGAAGTTGTGGATTCTTCTCTGCAGCTCCTCAAAACCGACCTCAAGAAATATCACCCTTGAAACCTCCCGCAGACGGGCCATGGCCTTCTCGCTGTAGACCACGCTCCCCCCTGTGGCAATGACGTGGTTCCTGACATCCAGCGCCAGAATTTCCCGCTCCTCCATGGCCCTGAGATGAAGATGGCCGCCCTCCTCCATGATCTGCTGCAGGGTTTTGTGCTGATGCACCTGGATGAGCACATCGGTGTCGACAAAACCCATTCCCAGCTTTTTGGCCAAAATCACGCCCACCGTGCTCTTGCCCGCCCCCGGCATGCCGATGAGCGTCAGGTTTGTTTTTACCGCGGGAATCGCTTCGGGCATTGAGGCTCCTATCCGGTGAACGCTTCCGGCCGGCGGGGATGCACGCCGCCTTCTAAGCCGGGCGCTGCAGTCGGTGGAAAGCGGTACCCAGGATTTCCGCCAGATCGGCAATCCGACGGACGTCGCCAGGGGTGAAATCCACGCCGTCACGCCGGTTCATCAACTGAATCACACCCATGAGTGACCGTTCAAACAGGATGGGAACCGCCAGCACCTGCCTGGTGCGGGAACCTGCCTTGGCGTCCCAGAAGGAGTCAAACTGAAGCTGGGCATCGATCCGCCCCAGCTCCTCCCGGTCATAGGCATTGTTGACGATCACGGCGCTCCTTGTCGCGGCGGCATGCCCGACGATGCTGGTCTTGTCGATGGGAACCCTGATTTTATGCAGGACGGTCCCGGGCAGAACAATCCAGGAGACCAGCTGCTTCTTGACCGCGTCGACAAGGAAAACAGACGCCATTTCCACTTCATAGACATCCAGCAAGCCCTTCTGCAGGCTGCCCATGATCGCATTGGGGGAGGGGGCGGAGCGGATGGCCTCCGCCAGTTGCGCAAAGCGCCGTTCATAGCCTGCCTGCCCTGCATTGTCTCCGAATCTTCCGGAATACATTTCATCCATGGCGCACCTTTCCGTTCCCTGCGATTTCCGCAATCAGCCCTTTCATTCCCCGGGACAAACACCGGGTCGGGCCGATTCAGGCGAAATAATCATGAAGCCGGTTGCCGAACGGCTGCCGCCGGCTGCGCGTCATTGATCAAGATAGTCGGAAATAAGGCTGTCATAGATCGCGTCCGACTCATCCCTGATCGTTTCCTGCAGCCTCCTGTACTGGACCATCAGTTTCTCGGCAAAGGGGGTCAATTTCGACCCTTTTCCCTCCCTTGTCACCAGAGGCTTTCCCAGTCGCTTCTCCGACGCCCTGATTCTGCCCCAGACCGCCCTGTAGCTCATTTTCAATTCTACGGCGGCCGCCTGCAGCGACTGCAGCCGATTCACGACTTCCAGAATGCGGTATCGCCCATCCCCGAACACTACCTTGCCGTCGTCGTCCTCGATCCAGATTTTTGAGCGGATGACAAAGTGTTTCCCTGCAGCAGGCATGGTAACTCCCTTATTTGATTTTTCACAAATTCAAACAATAACATACCATATTTTATTCTATTCATCCAATTTTCATATATGTCAATATTGACATAACGAAAAAACTTGTCTATATACCCCTCAGCATCCTTTCTTCTTTCATCCGGCTCTCTCGCCCAGCACGCAAGGAGAACAAATGATGAAGCGCCAACCTCGAAGACACCTCCAGACCATCGTTTCCCTTCTGTTCGCCTTGCTGCTTTGCGCATCGGCGGCCGCCGCACAGCAGAAACCGCTGATGATGGCCACCACCACCAGCACTGACAACACCGGCCTGCTTGAATATCTCGCGCCCCTGGTCAAGCAGGCGACGGGCATCGATCTGAAATGGGTGGCCACCGGGACCGGCCAGGCCCTCAAGCTGGGGGAGAACTGCGATGCCGATGTCCTCATGGTCCATGCCCCTGCGGCCGAAAAGGCCTTTGTCGAGGCCGGTTTCGGCCTTAACCGCCGGGAATTCATGTATAACGATTTCATCATCATCGGCCCGGAAGGAGATCCGGCCGCCATCAAGGGCAAGGACACCTGCACCGCCTTCAAGGCTATTCTTGACAGTAAGGCCGTCTTTGTCAGCCGCGGCGACGATTCCGGGACCCACAAGATGGAACTGGCCCTGTGGAAACAATGCGCAGAGGCAGTGCCCGACAAGGAGAGCTGGTACAGGCAGGCCGGCCAGGAAATGCTCGCCACCATCAATATCGCCGGGGAGCAGAACGGCTACACCCTGACCGACCGCGGCACCTATATCACCTATGAAGCCAACCTCGGCGGCAACCCGCCGCTCAAAATACTGGTGGAGGGGGACCGGAAGCTGCTCAACCAGTACTCCGTCATCGAGGTGAACCCGGAGCGCTGCCCCAAGGCCCAGCAGGAACTTGCCCGCAAGTTGGGGGACTGGCTGGTCGGCAAGGAGGGACAGGACGCCGTCGCCGCCTTCGAGCTGATGAACAAACAGCTCTTCTTCCCCAACGCGGCGAAAAATTAACTCTCAATCATTCCGGCCGGTTTTGGTATGGATTTTATCCTTGAAGGCATAGCCAAGGCCTTCGTCCTGCTCCTGCAGGGCGACCCGGAGACCTACTCGGCGGTCTGGGCCACGGTCCAGGCCGCCTCCATGTCCATGACCGCCAGCCTGCTGGTCGGCATTCCCCTGGGGTATCTGCTCGGCTATCTCAACTTTCCCGGCAAGAAGGGGGTGCGGACCGTGGTCGACACCCTGCTCTCCCTGCCGACGGTGTTCATTGGCCTGATCGTTTACGCCTTCATCTCCAACAGAGGACCGTTGGGCGAATTCGGCCTGCTCTTTACCCTGACCGGTATCGCCATCGGCCAGACCATTCTTGCCCTGCCGGTGGTCATCGCCCTGACCGCGACGGCGGTGGAGAGCCTCGACCGCTCCCTGCGCCCGACCCTGATATCCCTCGGCGCCACGCGGATGCAGATATTTCTGACCAGCGTCCGGGAGGCCCGCCTCGGCATTCTCATCGCCGCCATCACCGCCTCGGCCCGGGTCCTGACCGAGGTCGGCATCTCAATGATGGTGGGCGGCAACATCAAGTGGCACACCAGAACCATCACCACGGCCATCGCCCTGGAAACCAACAAGGGAGAATTCGCCACCGGCATCGCCCTCGGTCTGGTTCTCCTGGCCATCGCCTTTGTCATCAGCTTTTCCCTCTCCTTCCTCCGCCGGAGGGCATGACCATGTGGCCCCTGCTCCGGCTGCGCAATGTCCGTCACAACTATAACGGGCGCACTGTCCTCGACATTGCGGAACTGTCCGTATCCGCCGGCACCATCACCGGTCTCGCCGGCCCCAACGGCAGCGGCAAGAGCACCCTGCTCAAGATACTGTCGCTGGCGGCCAGATGCACTTCCGGCACGGTTTATCTCCGAAACCGGCCCGTCCTGCCCTTTGACCCCGAAGCACATCGACGGATCTCCCTGCTGCCGCAGGAGGCGTATCTGCTCAGGCGCACGGTATTCGACAATATCTCCTATGGTTTGAAAATCCGGGGGCAAAAAAACCAATTTCGGGATTCCGTTGCCGCCGCCCTCGAGCTTGTCGGCCTCGACCCGTCTTTTGCAGGCAGATTCTGGAACCAGTTGTCCGGCGGGGAAGCGCAGCGGGTCGCCCTTGCCGCCCGGCTGGCGCTCAAGCCTGACTGCCTCCTGCTCGATGAACCGACTGCCAGCGTGGATATGGAGAGCGCCCGCTGCATCCGCCGGGCGATTCTGCTCGCCAGGAGAGAGTGGGGAACCACCCTGATCATCGCCAGTCACAATCAGTCATGGCTGGATGACCTCTGTGACACCATTATCTACCTGTATAACGGCCGGATTCTGGAGTGCAGCCTGGAAAATGTCCTGCTGGGCCCCTGGCTGCAGAACAACCGGCGGGAATTTTACAAGGAGCTGGCCGACGGCCAGTTCATTCATGTCCCGCCCCCGCCGCACCCCGACAGCAGTGCGGTGATTGCTTCGGCTGTCCTGAAGCTGAGCGGCGCGCCGTCCGGCTCCTCCCGTACGCTCACGGGAACCGTCAGCGGCATCTTTTTTGACAAACACTTCACCGAACCCCGCATCCACATCGTTTGCGGGGACCATCGTTTTGTCGCCTGTGTTCCGGACATGAATCTCAACGGCGGCGACCTGTTGCCCGGCCGCACCGTGACGCTCTCTTACCAACCGGAGGATATTTCCTGGCTGGAAAAGTAGGCCGACCCTGGTTTTGTTCCTGTCCCGATAAACTTCGTTGGCAAAAATTCGCGGCCGCTGCAAATAATTTCTCCCAAACAGCACTTCTCTGCTATAATCTGCTCAATATTGAAACCGTCCCCGATCTCCCTTTTCAACCTCAACAAGAGGCCCTCCATGACGATTTTTTTCTTCTCGCTTCTTGCCCTCGCCGTTGCCGCAGTCCTCTGGCTCATCGCCGTCTACAACAAGCTGATCCGGCTCCGCAACATGAAGGATGAGGGATGGAGCGGCATCGACGTCCAGCTCAAGCGGCGTTCGGACCTTATTCCCAACCTGCTCGAATCGGTCAAGGGGTACATGGGCCATGAGCGCGGCGTGCTGGAAAAAATCACCGAACTGCGTACCCGGTCCATGAACGCAGCCAGCATCGGCGACAAGATCGCCGCCGAGTCTGCCCTGACCCAGACCTTGGGCAGGCTGTTCGCCGTGGCCGAAAACTATCCCGACCTGAAGGCCAGCCAGAACTTCATGGATCTGCAGGCCAAACTGGCTGAAATAGAGGACCAGATCCAGATGGCCCGGCGCTATTACAACGGCACGGTCCGCAACCTCAACGTCGCCATTGAGACCTTCCCCAATTCCATTGTCGCCAACTACTTCAATTTTCAAAAAGGCGAATTCTTCGAAATCGAAGACGAAGGCGACCGGGCCGTGCCAAGGGTCAATTTTCAGGCCTGAACAGGACCTATGCACATTTTCGCCTCGATTTCCGGGACAATCCTGTGTCTTGTCGTTCTCCTGCTGTCCCCGGCCGCGCCGCTCAGCGCCCAGGAACGCATAACAGGCTTTGCCAGCTGGATATATATTGACCGGAGCGGTGATCTGACCGTCACCGAGACAATTGATGTCATCGCCGCAGGAAACCGGATACAGCGGGGCATTTACCGCGATTTCCCCACCGACTATACCAACCGCGCCGGGGTGCGCGTCAGGGTCGGCTTCCGGGTTCTGGAGGTCATGCGGGACGGCCGGGCGGAACCGTACCATACCGAACAGGCGGCGAACGGCACCAGGCTGTATATCGGCGACAGGGACGTATTTCTCGGTCCCGGCCCCCACACCTATTCCATCACCTATCAGACCGACCGCCAAATCGGTTTTTTTGCCGACTACGACGAACTCTACTGGAACGTAACCGGCAACGACTGGGAGTTTCCCATTGACAAGGCTTCGGCAACGATTGTTCTGCCGGAGGGCGCATCCGTCCTGCAATACAGCATCTATACCGGCAGAACCGGCTCCAGGGCGTCCGACGCGGAAGTCACCGAACAGCTCGACCATTCCATCAGCTTCCGGACAACCGCACCCCTTGCACCCGGGGAGGGACTGACCGTCGCCGTCGCCTGGCCCAAGGGAATTGTTCCGGAACCGGACAACCTGGACAGGACAACATATTTCCTGAAGGACAATCTCACTGTACTGGCCGGCGCCGCCGGACTGCTCGTCCTGTTTTTCTACTACATAGCCGTCTGGCTCAAAGTCGGCAAGGATCCCGAGCCGGGTGTCATCATTCCCCGCTTTGAACCGCCGGAGGGGTTCACCCCGGCCGCCGGGCGCTATGTCATGCGGATGGGATTTGACGACAAAACGTTTACCGCCGCCCTGGTCAACATGGCGGTAAAAAAATACCTCGTTATCGAAGACGACGGGAACACGTTCCACCTCACGAAAGTCAAAAAGGCAAACGCCGGGGTACTGACCGCCGGAGAGAAAAAAATTGCCGACAAGCTCTTTGGCGGCGCTGAGCGGCTGCAGCTGAAGCAGAAAAACCACCGGACGATCAGGGACGCTCTCCTGGCCCTGGAAAAAAGCCTGCGGACGGATTTCGAGGCGCTGCATTTCAAGCGGAACAGCCAGTACATGATTCCGGGCCTGCTCATAACCATCCTGGTGATCGCCTCGATCATTTTCACCGCCCGGCAGAGGGAAATTGCCGGTTTCATGTCGATCTGGCTGTCGTTGTGGTCGATGGGATGCGTTGCCCTGCTCTACGGCCTGTACAATGCCTGGAAAGCAGTTCTCTCCGGCGGCGCGAAAATCAGTGACAAGGGCGGCGCCCTGTTTTTGTCCCTGTTCTCCCTGCCCTTTCTCGGCGGCTGGCTGCTCGGCTTTTTCGTCATGGCCTCCGCCATCTCTCTGGTCAATATTGTGGTGCTGCTGGTCATTCTCACGGCCAACATCGTTTTCTATCATCTCCTCAGGGCGCCCACCATCCATGGCCGGAAGATCATGGATCAGCTGGAAGGCCTGAAGCTCTACCTGTCGGTGGCGGAAAAAGACCGGTTGAACCTGCTCAATCCCCCTGAAATGACCCCGGCCCTGTTTGAAAAATTCCTCCCCTGGGCCCTGGCCCTGAATGTCGAACAGCAATGGAGCGAACAGTTCAGTTCCATGCTCGCACAGGCGGCAAAAGACGGGAGCTATGATCCATCCTGGTATCACAGCAGCCGACCCTTCTCTGCCCGTTCCCTCGCCTCAAGCCTGGGGTCGTCCCTTTCATCCACCATCTCTTCTTCTTCAACCGCCCCGGGATCGAGTTCCGGCAGCCGGGGTGGAGGTTCTTCCGGAGGCGGAGGCGGAGGAGGGGGCGGCGGCGGCTGGTAACGGCTGCGGCTGGTAACGGCTGCGGTTGCCGGCTCCGCTCCGGGTGAAAATCAGGGACAAACTCCTGATTGGACCAAAAACCCTGCAATCGCCGCCGTCTTTGAAGAAGTTACCGTGCCGACCCTTTGATCATGATGAAAATGCGCACCTTTTCAGACCCTCAAGCCGTCAAGGGGAATATCTATCTCTTTCTGGCCGCCTTTGCCTGGGGGACGACCTTTGTCGTCCAGCGCACAGCCATGGACCATCTGGGGCCGTTCACCTACAGTGGTTTCCGCTTTCTCCTCGGCGCCCTTTTTCTGTTGCCCTTCGCCCTGTTCCGCTACCGGAAAAGAGGGGCGGTCATCCTCCGCAGCCCCAGGGCAACAGGCAAGTGGCTCCCCCTGGGCGCCAGCCTGTTGACGGGCATCCTGGTCTTTCTGGGGATCAATCTCCAGCAGATCGGACTGATTTCCTCCACCGCCGGCAAGGGCGGCTTCATCACCGGCCTCTACGTGATCATTGTGCCGATGCTGGCTTCCCTGTTCGGCTACCGGGCTGGGACCGGAGTCTGGGCGGGCGCCCTGCTGGCGGTCACCGGCCTGTATCTCCTGAGCGCCACCCAAGGGTTTGCCCTGGCGCCGGGCGACGGCTGGATACTGGCCTGCGCCTTTGTCTGGGCCCTGCAGGTGTTGTCCATGGGCTGGCTGTCCCCCCGGATCGACTCCTTCATTCTGGCCTTCGGCCAGGCCCTCGTCTGCGCCCTGTTGAGCATCAGTGTCGGCCTCCTCACCGAACACATCAGCCTCGCGGCGGTTTCGGCAACCGCTTTTGACCTGGTGTACGGCGGCATCGTTTCGGTCGGTCTCGGTTTTACGTTTCAGGTGGCGGGGCAAAAGCACGCCCAGGCCTCGCATGCCGCGATCATCATGCAGTTCGAGGCTGTTTTCGCGGTGGCGGCCGGCCGGCTTTTTCTTGGCGAAACATTAGGCATCCGGGCGATTCTCGGCTGCGGCCTCATGCTGGCCGGCATGCTGATCTCACAATTGCTCATCCCCCGGCCGCGCTGACCCTCTGTGAACGAAGGTTGTCGCCGGTCATCGCCGTCGCCCCGGCAATAAGGCCTGCCGGTCTCCGGCTGACCGCCAGAAACTTGCACATCACATATCAATTAATGTTTCATAGGACGTCATTCTCATGCTATAATTATTCATATTTTGACTTTTCACCCGAAATCATTCAACTTCTCACTGGAGGGAAAACTGATGAGGAAAACCATACTGACGCTGATCTTCGGAATGCTCTTGTGTACAACCGCCTTGGCGGAAAACAGGGAAATCGTTTTTGCCACCGATGCGACCTGGCCCCCCATGGAGTTTGTTGACGCCAACAAGCAGATCGTCGGCTATGCCATCGACTACATGAAAGCCGCCGGCCAGGAAGCCGGCTTTACCCCGGTGTTCAAGGCGGTTGCCTGGGACGGCATCTTCGCCGGTCTTGACGCCAACAAGTACGACACCATCTGCTCGTCGGTGTCCATCACCGAGGAGCGCAAAAAGGTCATGGATTTTTCCGAGCCCTATTTCAAGGTCCGTCAGGCCCTGGTTGTGCCTGTCGACAGCACCGCCAAGAGCCTGGAGGATCTGAAAGGAAAAAAAGTGGGGTCGCAGATCAGCACCACCGGCACCTTTGCCGTCAAGGCTGCTGACGGCCTCGTCTCCAAGACCTATGATGAGGTCGGCCTGGCCATCGAAGACCTGTACAACGGGCGGATCGACGCGGTTGTCTGTGATGATCCGGTGGCCGCCAACTATGCCCTGGCCAATGAAAAATACAAGGCAAAATTAAAAATCGCCGCGGTCATCGAAACCGGGGAAGTCGAATATTACGGCATCGCCGTCAAAAAGGGCAACACCGAGGTGCTGGACCTGGTCAACAAGGGCATCCAGGCGGTCAAGGACAAGGGGCTGGACAAGGAATTCCAGAAAAAATGGATCGGTCAATAAGCCTTGCCCATGACTGAGAAACCAGTCATTATCGAGGTGGGGGATGGAGCGGCCATCCCCTGCAGCAAGGACAGGGGGCTGGTTTCCGCCTGGTGGATTTCCTTTGTCGGCGCCGTTACGGCACTCATCCTCCTGCTGGTCTTGAAGCCGGACCCGTACCTGCGGCTGATCAGATTTCTGCCGGACGGCATCATCGTCACCTTTCAGGTCACTTTCGCCTCCATCGGGCTGGCGATCATCATCGGGCTGTTCACCGGCCTCGGCCGCCTCTCCCGCAACCGGCTCATCAACCTGGCCGCCTCCACCTATGTGGAGGTGGTCCGGGGCATCCCCCTGCTGGTTCAGCTGTTTTACATCTACTACGCCCTGGGCCGCTTTGTCCGGGTTCCGGACATGGCGGCGGCCATCATCGCCATGAGCGTGTGCTACGGCGCCTACATGGGGGAAGTCTTCCGGGCCGGCATCTCGTCCATTTCCCACGGCCAGACCGAAGCGTCCCTGTCGCTCGGATTCAACCGCGCGCAAACCATGTTCTACGTTATTCTGCCCCAGGCCTGGCGGACAATCCTGCCGCCGGTGGGCAACGAATTCATCGCCCTGCTCAAGGACACTTCCCTGGTTTCGATTCTGGCCGTGGCCGACCTCCTCCGCCGCGGCCGGGAATTCGCCTCGGAAAGCTTTCTCTACTTTGAAACCTACACCATGGTGGCCATCATCTACCTGATCATCACCCTCATCCTGTCCAAACTGGTCAGCATCATGGAGGAGCACCTGAGCCGCCATGAACGCCGCTGAGCCGATCATAAACCTCCGCTCCATCTGTAAATATTTCGGTGCCATGAAGGCTCTGGACGACGTCTCCCTGGACGTCTATCCCGGAGAAAAGGTGGTGATCATCGGTCCCAGCGGTTCGGGAAAAAGCACGCTGCTGCGGGCCATCAACCGCCTGGAAACCATTGACGCCGGCACCATCATCGTTGACGGCATGAACCTGTACGACCGCGCCGGCGACATCAACAGAATCCGCATGGAATTGGGCATGGTGTTCCAGAGCTTCAACCTGTTCCCCCACAAGACGGTCCTCCACAACCTGACCCTGGCGCCCATCAAGCTCAAGAAGATCTCCCGGCAGCAGGCGGAGAAAACAGCCATGGACCTGCTGGAAAAAGTCGGCATCAGCGACAAGGCCGACAGTTACCCGGCCCAGCTCTCGGGCGGCCAGCAGCAGCGGGTGGCCATTGCCCGGGCCCTGGCCATGGCGCCCAAGATCATGCTGTTCGATGAACCCACTTCAGCCCTCGACCCGGAAATGATAGGCGAAGTGCTGGATGTCATGACCCGGCTGGCCCGGGAGGGCATGACCATGGTGGTGGTCACCCACGAGATGGGGTTTGCACGGGAAGCCGCCGATCGGGTGGTGTTCATGGACCAGGGCCGCATTCTCGAAACCGGCACCCCGCAACATTTCTTTGAAAATCCCGAACACCCGCGACTGCAAAAGTTCCTCTCACAGATTCTCTGACCTGTATAGCATACCCGGGGCGGCCTGGAGTCAGAACGGGACCGGACAGAAAGAGTCAAACAGGCGGTGACCCCGGCCCTGGTCGGCGCCCTGCTCCCCCCTCGGCGCGGCCCGCAGCATTCTCAGGCCATTTTACCGTTACCCGGAGCTATGACGCAATCCGTGCCAAACTCCCGCTGCTGCCGACGGCATTGATTTCAGTTGAGGAGATCCAACGCGGCAACGGCATGCCAGGTGGTATCGAGAAACGGCGCGGCCCGGAGGCCGCGGCCGAATCCCCCGGAAACGGTCCGGCAGGCTGTGACAAAGCGGCGGGCCTTTTCCGGATCGGCAGGCTCCGCTCCCAGAGCCTTGAGCGCCCGCAGGCCGTAATGGCAGTTCTCGACAAAGGACGTGGTGCCGGGGAAGAACCCGAAACCGCCGTCACCATTCTGGGAGGCCCGGAACCACGCAATGAGCTTCGGCGCGGTCTGCGGCAGACTGTTCCGGAACAGCCGCTGCAGATACATATGCATCCAGGCCTCGTCAACGCCTCGCCAGGCACGGCCCAGAATGGCGGCGAGGCGGTGCTCTTCGGCCAATATCGTCGGTTTTCGTCCCAGCACTTCCGCCGGAATCCTGGCCCAATAGTACCAGTCTTCCAGGCAATCGGCTGTCCGCATCCCGGCGATAACCCTCGATTCGACTGCATCCGCCTCCAATTTCAGCCCGGCGGTGCGGCAGCACCACAGCATCTGGAAGGTCGTCGCGGCCCCGACGGACAAGGACCGGCGGCAGCGATCCAGGTAGGATCGCAGCTGCACATCCGTGGCGGGATCATGCCCCTTGCTGTCAGCCACGCCATGCCGCCGGGCAAGGTCGAGAACATGGAGGGCATGATAGGTGTCCTGGATGGTGGCCGGCAGCCTCGGGGTGGCCCCGAATCCGCCAGTCTCCTTCCGCCGCGACAGGACGAATGGCACTGTCGCCGTCAAGATACCGCGAAGATTTTCCTTCACTTTCCCGACTCCTTGATCAATTATCTCAAAACGGCTTTCGGCCGGCATACATGGCGCTGACGCCGAGTTCTTTTTCGATGCGCAGCAACTGGTTGAACTTTTCCAGCCGTTCCCCCCGGCACGGCACCCCGGTCTTCAGATGACCGGTGGCCGCTGCGGCCATCAAACGGCCATGCATGTTTCCCCAATCGAACTGTTCCCCTGGCCCAGCCTTTTCCGCTCTTTTCATGTTCCTTTCCATTAATGCGCTGTCCTTGATGATAGCGGAAGATGAGTTGCGGCGGCAACGGGAAAAAATACCACACAAAAGAATCAGCTCCACGCAGTTGCCGAATGGACAGAAAGACCGGCGAACACCGGCCATCCGAATCGGAATGTGCCCATCTGCGAAGCTCTCTGGAACTTTGGCAAGGAATTTTCCTTGCCTTTCAGTGGGAGATATTATAAACACGATTATATACACATTCGTGAGTATTTCTTTTTCATCCCAAACACGGCGAGGTCCGCGATGCTTTTCCAAACCGCCGGCATTGAGGTGTCGCCATGGATTCCTCCCCTGGTGGCCTTTGGCATTTCCTTTTTCACCTCCATGGGCGGAGTGTCCGGCGCCTTTCTGCTGCTGCCCTTCCAGATGTCGTTTCTCGGCTATACCAACCCCTCGGTGAGCGCCACCAATCAGTTGTTCAACATTGTCGCCATTCCCAGCGGGGTGTACCGGTACTGGCGGGAAGGAAGGATGGTCTGGCCCCTTACCTGGATCGTGGTGGCCGGCACCCTGCCCGGGGTGTTCATCGGCGCCTTCGTCCGAATCAGCTATCTGCCCGATCCGAAAAACTTCAAGCTGTTTGCCGCCGCGGTGCTGCTCTATATCGGGCTGAAACTGGTCATTGACCTCCTCGGCAGGAAGGGAGGCGGCAAAGACAAAGGTTCAGCCGAAAAACGGTTTCAGGAACTGGTGCGCGACTACCGCCGGAAGGCATGCACCACCACCGGAACGCAACAGGAATGCCTGCCGGCGGTGACGGTCACTCGATTTGACTTGAAACACCTCGGTTATACATTTTACGGGGAACAGTTTTCTGTGCCGTTCTGGGGAATATTTGCACTGAGCTTTATTGTCGGCATCGTCGGCGGCATATACGGCATCGGCGGCGGGGCGATCATCGCCCCCTTTTTCGTCACCTTTTTCCGACTGCCGGTCTACACGGTGGCCGGAGCGGCACTCATGGGGACCTTTGTCACCTCGATCGCCGGAGTTATTTTCTACCAGGCCATGGCGCCGTTTTATCCCGACATGTCGGTGGCGCCGGACTGGCTGCTGGGCATCCTGTTCGGCGCAGGCGGGATGGCCGGCATGTATCTCGGAGCGCGGTGCCAGAAATATATCCCCGCCAAGGCGATAAAATGGATGCTGGCCGGAATCATCATCTTTACGGCAACCAAATACATCCTCGAGTTTTTCGGCCGCTGACAGTTCGTGCCTGATGCGGTTGAATGTGGCACACTCGGTTTTTCGGCACCATTTTCCTGCTTGAATGCTTTTAACCCCACTCGTATGATCAACAACCATCAACAACAAGGTAAACATTCCTGTCAAAATTCCCCCATGCCCTGCAATTCCCAGAAAATATCAGATCAGGGTATTCAGTTTTTTTCACCGGAGCGGAACACCTCGCACGGACGAATTATCTCCATGGTCGGCGAAGGGCGGTTCCTGGAATCCCTGCAGCTGAATCAGATGGAACGTTCATTCCGGGAATGGGCGGACGACTCGCATCGCCGGGACGTTCGTTTAGCACGACGGCGGATTTTGCTCATTTTTCTCCTCATTCGCTATACCGGGGCCAAGCTCAATGAAGTTTTGGCCTTGGACCTGGTCCGCGACATCGATGGCAGAAAATCCGTTGTCACCTTTCGGGCCGCATCAGGGGACAAAAAATCGGGATCAAGGGCAGTTCATATATCTGAAGCCCTCTGCCGTGAAATCGGGGCGGCGCTTGCCGATGAAGACTTCAGGAAAACCTTGCGGAATATGCTGACCATTGACCCTGCCTTTGTTCGCCGAAAATTCTATGAGCGGACCCTGGCGTGCGGTTTCGAGAAAAAACTCGGGGGACCGGAAATGATCCGCAAGGCCCGGGCTGTTGAAATGATGCAGTGCAACATGCCTTTGCCTGTTGTCCAGATGATCCTGGGTCATTCGACCCCCAATCCGACCTCCACCTATGTATCTTTCTCCCCCGATGACATCCAGCAGGTGACCAGGATGTTCATGGAAAAAGAATCAGCCCGCAAAACCAGTGCCCGCAATTCTTTTTTCGGCAAGATCCGCACCATTCAAAAAGGAGACATCCAGGCCCTGGTCGAGCTGATAACCCTGGGCGGACTCAGAATCACCACCTTCATCACCAACGACAGCCTGCAGCGACTTGGCCTGAAGACCGGCAAGCTCATCGCCGCCGAGGTCAAGGCGCCCTGGGTGTTGCTGCAGAAAGGAGGCAGCAAAAAGGGGTGCAGCGCTGACAACATGTTCAGGGGCATCGTTGAGAAAATCACCAGGGGGAGACTCAACACGGAATACCTCGTCCGAATCGCCGATGGCACCGAGTTCTGCGCGATTGTGACCAGTGAGAGTTCCCGGCGTCTCGCCCTTGCGGAAGGAGATGAAGCCTGGGTGTTGTTCAACAGTTATTCAGTGATATTGCTGGCCGAATGAAAGGGGTTGTCATTTTACCCTCTGATTTGATTTTTCTTGGAGGGTGTACTGCACACTATTGTACCGTGAGCCCTGTATGACCCTGTCCATTCGCCTATTCGACTTCTTGCAACTCCTGCTCCTCAACCGTTACGTCTTTTTTGTGCTTCTTCTCCTCGGCTACACGAGGATAATGAAGCTGTACGGTGGACTGCCCTCGCTGATGCAAGCCTGGAGGTTTGAAATCCCCCTGCTCCTCTACTGCTACTTTTTCGGGAATACAATAACCCGGAAGACTCCCCTGCAGCCGGTGATTGTCGCCGCCCCCATCGTGCTGCTCTACGCGGTGTACGATTTCTACCACCTCCAGTTCGGCAGGCTGCCGCGCCTCATCGCACTGGCCGAGGTCCCGGAGCTGATGGCCGTCATGCCGCTCTGGCTCAAGGCCTTGCTCATCGCCATTATCGGGACCACCCTCTTTATTTTTTTCCTGACCGTACGCTGGGGCGCCGTGCTGCCAATGACCCTGGGCGTCCTGCCCCTCGCGGGCCTTTTCGTCGCGGTTGAGTCGTATCCAGTCTCATTCATGAAGGCTTTTGAGAAGACCCAGAAGGGAATCGTCACCTATTCCGATGTGATGAGCGTCGCCAACAACGGCCGGATAAGCATGACCCTCTACAACGAGGCAAGGCGAAAGAGTATGCGGGAAAAGACCGCCCACTATCTGGAAAATCCTTATTATCTCCTGGACGTGGACAAAGTAATCGCCAAGGTCAAGGAGCAGCGGAGCAGGCGGAACGTGCACCTCATCGTTCTGGAAAGCTTCCTCGACCCGGAACTCCTCCTGGACGCCGAATTCTCCCGTAATCCAGCCCACCCCGATTTTGAGAAGATATTCAAGCGCAAGGGGGGGGCTGTCCATTTCCCCGGTCTTCGGGGGTGCAACGGCCCAGGCCGAATTTGAGCTGCTCTGCGGGGTGCCCGCCATGAGGGAGCTCTCCGGGGTGGAGTTCAATGTCTTCACCGGGGCCGATACCCCCTGCCTGCCCAATATCCTCGGTAAAAGCGGCTACCATGCCGTTGCCACCAACGGTTTCCGGCCCGATTTTTTCAATTCGCCCAATGCCTACGAGGGGATCGGCTTTGACAAAGCCTATTACCCCAAGGAATACGCGCCGGCCATGGAAAGCTATTTATCCCTCGGGGATGTCGGTTGTTGTTTCCATCGATAAAGCAAAAAACGCCGCCTTCAATTTCCGTGATTCCGGCCCCGGTGAAATGTCTGGACGG
>OMKS01000763.1_pt1 | contig 29741 bp, 23 predicted proteins | sample 1674721 | NCBI WGS metagenome assembly OMKS01 (sample SAMN06264996, study PRJEB25208) | sediment metagenome | isolation source: hot spring sediment | place: USA: California | collected 2014-09-02 | reverse complement strand
TGTATAAGAGACAGACATTTAAAAGTTTTCCAACAACAGTCTCTTTAATTGAAGTGTTCAATTTAAGGAAATGTATGATGAATATCGCTTTTTTTCAGTGGACATTGTTTGGTTTGTATTCGTTACTGGCGCTACTTTATTTATATTATTTCATCCGTCAAAGCGCCAAAATAACGAAATTTCTGCCTGCTGGATTATTAATAACCATTCTGTTTCACCTGTTTTATCTGGTTCTATTATACGACCAATTAAACCGGCTGCCCTTGAGTGCAGTATTTGAGGTCATGACGGTGCTGGCTTTTATCTTTGCCCTGCTGTATTTTGTCATCGAAAGGATAATTCGGGATTTCGCTTTAGGCTTGATCATTATCCTGATTGCCTGGTTGATACATTTCATTTCGAACATTTATATCGATTTGGATAAACCTCCTGCCGACATACTTCAGCATTTTTCGTACTATCAAGCGCATGTTATAACGATTCTGCTCTCCTACACTGCCTATGCGATTGCCTTTATTTCGAGTTTGATGTACATTTTGCTTTCACATGAAATCCATAAAAAACAACTGGGCTTTTTCTTTTCCAGACTGCCTTCGCTCGAACTATTAGATCGCATGAGCAATCTGGCAATTATCATCGGTACATCTTTTATTTCACTGGGTATGATTTTGGGAGTTATCATGGCGACCAGAATCTGGGGGGCAGACTGGGCTGGTGACCCCAAATTAATTTCGGTGTTTATTAGCTGGATTATTTATTGTGCGTTTATTATTTTGCGCAATGCAAAGGGTTGGCAGGGAACACGTGCATCTGTTTTATCAATTGCTGGTTTTGTTTGGATAATAATTTCATTCATTATTTTCAATCTTTTTATTTCAAATTTACATTCATTTATTTAGCGTCTCAATCTTGCAATTATAATAGTCGAAACCTGTTTTCAGAGTAAAGTCAGATCAGGGTAGTTTGATCAAATAACATTTCTTGGTTGTGATAAAATTTATACTATGAGTTAAAGATCATGCAACTTATTGCTTTTGGTGTACATAAACATAACGTCGTTGCAGAATTGTGGGATCGCTGTGATTCTGACTATAGTGTGTTTTACGATTTTGTCAAATCGAATGTTGAGGATGATCCTGCTGCTGAATTTCTTTTCGTCAATTCCAGTTTTTCTAAAGAGATCATCGCGGTCACCGATCACCATGACGAACTAATCGAAAAATTTCAGGCATTTTTCACTAACCTTTTAAAATTGACCAGCAAAGCCCAATCGGCTTTTCACATTCTTGAAGGACCCGATGCGGTAAAACACTTTTTCCAATTGTCGCTCGGCATTGAATCTTTTTTTCCGGATTTACACCATGATTTTTTGATACAAGCCCAAAAAAGCCTAAAACTTGCCAATGACCATCGGCTTGCCGGCGCTGTGATCAACCGTCTTTTTCAAGACGCTCTGCGCCTGCAGGGAAAAATTAAACAGAACATGTTTTCAGTTGACTACTCTTATATCGGACAGCAAATTCAAGCGCTGATTCGAAAAATATTTGGCGCAGCCAAGCAACAAAAAATTTTGGCAATCGGCAACAATGAATCATTCGAAAAAATTTTGTCAACGCTGCAAACAAACAATCAACATCAGTTTCTGGGATTTTCCGCCACCCCTTCTTCCTTAAATCGTTCAAATTTTAAAATTATACCTGAGCAACTTTTGTTCGACTCCATGCTTCAATGCCAGGTGATATTTAGATTAAATCAGGACGTCAGCCAATATTTTTCGGCAAACAATATTAGAAAGTTGATGCAGCAACGAAAAAATCAACCGCTGTTAATTATTAACCTGGACTCGACGATTAAAGCTGAAAGTGTTGTTAATCGAATTTATAATTTGTACACTTATTCGATTACTGATTTTCAAGAATCAGCTTCGCAGCAGTCAGTACAAGCTGATATCCGAAAACTGATCGACGCCGAGCTAAAAATATTTTTTTCCTGGTTTTATTCAAAAGACCTGTATCGCTTCGGCGAAATTGTCGGTAAAAGCCGGGCAATGGAACAGATTTTGGAGCTGATCGCCCGTATTTCTCAGACCGAAATCACCGTTTTAATTCAAGGCGAGAGCGGAACCGGCAAAGAATTAATTGCCCGGGCAATTCATCAAAACAGCCCCCGGCGCGACAAACCTTTTATTGTAGTGAATTGCAGCGCCCTGCCGGAGACGTTGTTGGAGAGCGAACTGTTCGGTCATGAAAAAGGAGCGTTTACCGGCGCCAGCTACAGCAAAAAGGGATTGTTCGAAGAGGCTGACCATGGAACAATCTTTCTTGACGAAATTGGTGATACCACCTCAGCCCTTCAGGTAAAATTATTGCGGGTGCTTCAAGAAGGTGAAATCAAACGGGTCGGAAGCAACGAAACCCTTTACACCGATGTTCGATTGATCGCTGCAACCAATCAAAAGCTGGCGCAACTGGTGAAGCAAAATAAATTCCGACAGGATCTGTTTTATCGGCTAAATGTCGTTAATATTGACATCCCACCGCTTCGGGAGCGAAAGGAAGATATCCTTCCGCTGGCGCAATATTTTCTGGGTAAGTATTCAGACAAGATGAAAAAGCAGCTCAAGGGAATCACTGCTGATGCGCGGCAATTGTTGTTAAAAAATTACTGGCCTGGAAATGTTCGGGAACTGGAAAACGTCATTGAAAGGGCTGTCGCGTTGGCAATCGGCAATATGGTTCATTCTGATGATCTGCCGGATACGGTTCGCCAGCTATTCGTGCCTGGCGTCGTTAGCGAAAATATCAACCGACAGATGACCCTAAAAGACATTGAAAAAGAGGTTATTCAGGCCACTCTTCTCGCTAACGGTTGGGATTACGACAGGGTGGCGCAAATTTTAGATATCGGACGCACCACCTTGTGGCGCAAGATGAAAGAGTACGGGATTCAACGGTAAATAAAAAAGCTGCAGCGAAAAGATTACATTCCCACTTTGTTATAATTGACGGTTATAATGAGGATTAAATTTCGCTGCAGCTGTTTTTGTGTTTAGAGATTAAAAGTGAGCAATCGGATCAGGATTTCCATCCGGATCATCGATGGCTGTTCCATCACTGTTTGGTTTCTGCAATAATAGAATTCCAGCCACATGCGGGGCTGCCATCGAGGTGCCGCTCATTGTGGTTGTGCCGCCGCCTTTTGCCGTTGATAAGATACTTACCCCGGGCGCTGCAAATTCGATCGGGGGATTTCCCCAGTTGCTCCACGATGCAAAATAATCCTCATTGTTGATGGCTGAAATCGTATAGACTCGATTATATTCCACCCGGGCAGGGGAGTAGTTATTGGCATCATCGCCGTCGTTTCCTGCCGCCAATGAGAAAAACACACCTTGATCCGCAGCGTTTCTAACGGCGTCATCCAGAGCATCCGAAGGCGGTCCGCCGAGACTCATATTGGCGACATCCCCTGCTGCCGCATTCTGAGCAACATAATCCACCCCTGCGATCACCCATGAATAAGAACCAGAGCCACCATTATCCAATACTCGCACCGCAACCAGAGTTGCATTGGCTGCCACACCAACGACATCGATGTCATTATCGATAGCGCCGATGGTTCCAGCCACGTGGGTGCCATGTCCGTTACCATCATCAGGCGAATTCTTGCCGCGAGTGACAAAATTGGCGCTGCGAGTGACATCCACATTCAGATCGGGATGGTCCAGATCGATGCCAGTATCAATGACCCAGGCGGTTTTTCCCGTCCCGTCTTTTGGACCACCAACTCGAGTCACGCCCCAGGGAACAGTTTGACCGCTCGGACCCGGTCCAACTCCCGGAGGCGGACCAACAGCGACGCGGTAATTCGGTTCAATGTATTTCACCCGAACGTCCTTTGACAGATTTTCAGCGGCTGCAGCCGACATGGTTGCTGAAAATCCCTTCAACGCAAATTGATAGACATGTTCCACCACTGCACCATGCTCCTGGGCAACCTGCGGAACGATGCCCGGAACATCCGTCACATCATCCTTGAACACAACGATATATTGACCAGGAATTGCCTCAGCAGTCTGTTTTGCCAGGCTGATCGGTTGTTGTTCCTGAATGCCAGTGGGCTGGTTGAACTTTTCACAAGCGATGAGAAAAACGAAAATAATGAGAACAGATACGATGAAAAATCGAATTCTCATAATTCCTCCTTAAATGTGTTTGGAAAGATAAAGTGGGAATGATGGCGGCGAAGATACAAATATTATTCCTGTTTACGAGAAAAAAAATCGAGATTTGTAAAAACAGCAGCTTAGGGGTATTAAAGTTCGATCAGAGTGAGTTTTTGAGAGGGAGTTTTTCTTTTTTGAAAAATATTTTTTCAAAATGAAAAATGGGTTGATATTCATGGGCTGGACAGTGAGGATGGTATTGGGGGGGTGAGATGAAATGAAGGGGATTTTTAAGTGTCGTTTTTGAGCTGAAACGTCCCCTGCTGGTTGTCCTCGATTTTTTGTTGGTTTTGTGCTATAGCATTGAATATCATCATGAGATTCAATGGTATGAATAGCATAAGTTTTGCTTTGTTGCAAAGGTGTCGTGGCATTTTTTTGTTGCTGATTTTTTTTATATTCCAATGTATTGGCGAAAGTTGAGATGGAAGAGACTGAATAAATATTTTGGACAGCGTTTGATCGTTCATTCTATAATCTTTTAAAAACTTCTTTCAATTTATCTTTTTCAAAGTTGAATTAATTCTTTCAAATAATTTTTCAAAATTATTCAATGTTTCTTCTGATAATTGAACGGTGGATTCAAGTAACAAGTGCAACCCTTTAACTTAATAAGAATCAATCAAATTCATTTTCCCCAAAATCCCCCCAGCTTTGTGTGAGAGGGCTTTTGGGGAAAATGAATATTTAAAATTAAGAATTCACCGGCTACTTCTATGTTGCACTTATTACTTGAACTCACAACATTTTCATCTAATCTAAGTGTGTAAAATAATTCTCCAGAGTAATCACGACATAAGTTTATTTGGTCACTTGAAAAAATTCCTTTTCCAAATCTTTCTTCAATTTCTTTCTTATCAGAATTTTCAAGAATATAAATTGCAGAAATGGGTCTTTGTTCTTCTAAATTCATTCCTTTTTGTCAAATAAATAAAAACGAAAAAGGGAGAAACATCGCCATAAAACAATCAAAAGCTTTCCTATTATTAGCAGGATTAACCATCATTTTTCTGGTTGCTATTTTCATTACCACCATCTTGATTTACTATTTTAGATTTTAGATTTACGAATTTTGTGGGCGGATTATTAATGAGGTACGCTATTTTTAATTACCCTTATTATTACCGCTATTAAAAGTTTTTACCCTTTCTTCACTATCGAGCTCCTACTCCTCGCTCTTTAGAAACGACTTTATTTAATATTAGAGTAATTTCAAAAAATCTTCAATTGATAGATCAGCCTGTCTTATGATACTGCGAATGATTGGCTTGGGAAGGTCTTTGCTATGTCTGGGGATAGTTATCCTGAGTTCAGGTTTTTCAGGATGCTTCATTTGGACGTGGCTCCCTTTTTGATGATGGATAAAAAATCCACCTCTTTCAAGAGCTCGAATAACCTGGTTCGCTTTGAGAATAGGTAACTTCGAGCTCATGCATACTCGATTTCAATAGATAGTTTTTCTTTGATAGGCTCTCTTTCAGTAATTTTTTCTTCGGGTACGGGTTCTCCATCTTTAATCAGCCCTTCACAATGGCATTTAATGGCATCAACAGCCATTTCCCTGGCTTCATTAAGAGTTTCTCCATAAGTAACAATTCCTGGTAATGCTGGAACAACAACCTGGTAACCGCCCTCCTCCAATGGTTCAAAATAAACGGTGTAATTTAATATCTTCATTTTTGTTACCTTCTTTTATTAATAATTGAAATTCCCAAAACGATGCGATTTGATACCTTTTATTTTATTAATTTAGTCATCAGATTTGTCCACTGTTTACAGTAATGTAGTCATTACTTTTTATAGAAAAGCTAATAGATAAAATACTTGCTACCGGACTTTTGTAAAATGTCATTTTTTGGTTCAATGTCATGCCCGTCCGCCGGCTGGCGGACTATCGGGCATCCACTTAGCTTAATTTTAGGAGATTCCCGTAAAAAACATGCGGGAATGACAGCCCGTTCCTACATAGTTTAAAAAGCGGGCTGCTACTTTGTATTAAACGATCACATAATGCGGCAGTAAGAATGCCTGTACCTGCGCCAGGATCAAGTATTGATATATTCGTTTTAGTAAGATCGAACATCGCTGCCATAAATTTTGCGATCAGTGCTGGCGTAAAAACTTGTCCGATATTTTTCTTGCTTTCACCATTTAATGAAGAGAGATATTCAGCGGTACTTTCTTCAACAAAGGATACGAGTTGATTATTTTTTAATAAGTCATTCATGTCCAGGTATAATGAAACAAATGGAATCGAACAAATTACATTATCAGCAATTTTTACTTTTCGCTAATATATAAAATATTCAATGTAAAGTCAAGTATAAAGTCATTGAGGTGAGAACTATTCTACTGAAGTTTCATCGCCTGTTGAAGGTTTTTGAAATGAAAGGTTGAAATTAATTTTCCTTCCTGCCACTGCGTTCATCTGTGGGCAAATGAACAGATCAAGAGGTGCTGATAAATCTTTCAAGAGATTTTTTTGTTAATCTTTTATCTCACTTTTGCTTCAATCCCCGACAAACCCTCCCATGAACCTCCAACGTCCGATCCAGATCTTCCTTTGAATGAGCCAACGATAAAAACGTCGCTTCAAACTGGGAAGGCGCCAGGTAAACGCCGTGCTCCAGCATCAATTGATGATAGCGCCCAAACAATTTGATATCGCTTTTAGTGGCGTCATCATAATTTGTTACCAGGCCCTGTTTGAAGAAAAAACAGCCCATGGATTCCACCGCATTAGCAACTACAGGAATTCCTGCCCGTTTAAAATTTTCAGCCATGCCATTAAAAATATAGCTGGCTTTTTCTCGAAGCTTTGGGTAAACATCTTTTTGTTCCAGCAATTCCAGCGTTTTCAAGCCAGCGGATAACGCCAGTGGATTTCCTGACAAGGTACCTGCCTGGTAAACGGGTCCCACCGGCGCCAGCATTTCCATGATTTCGGTGCTACCGCCATAAGCGCCCACCGGTAAACCACCGCCGATAATTTTTCCCAGCGTTGTCAGGTCAGGTTTCACATGATAGTATGTCTGGGCGCCGCCCAGGGCAAGACGGAAGCCGGTGATGACTTCGTCAAATATCAGTAGAAAATTATGATCATCAGCTATCTGGCGCAAACTACCCAGAAATCCGGGCTCGGGTAAAACCACACCCATGTTACCTGCAACCGGTTCAACAATGAGTGCTGCAATCTGCTGCGGGAAATTTTCAACCAGATTTTTGACACTGTCAATGTCGTTGTAATGGGCGATCAGGGTGTCGCCTGCGATAGCCTCGGTGACGCCTGGGGAACTGGGAATGCCCAGCGTGGTTGCGCCAGAGCCTGCCTGAATCAGAAATGAATCGCCATGCCCGTGGTAGCAGCCTGCAAATTTGATAATTTTGTCCCGCTTGGTATAAGCACGAGCCAGACGGATGGCGCTCATGGTCGCCTCAGTGCCGGAATTCACCATGCGCACCATATCGATTTCTGGCATCAGTTGACAAATCTTTTCCGCCAGTTGAATTTCGACTTCACAATTGGCGCCGTAGCTGGTGCCTTTTTCAACAGCAGCTATCACAGCCGTAACGACTTCGGGGTGGGCATGACCAAGAATTAATGGCCCCCACGATCCGACATAATCGATGTATTCATTGCCATCAACATCCCAGATCCGACTACCGTTAGCGCCAGCAATAAAACGTGGAGCAGCGCCAACAGCTTTAAAGGCGCGCACCGGAGAGTTCACCCCGCCGGGAATTCTTGTTTTTGCCCGTTCAAAAAGAAGCCTGCTCGTATCAGTTTTCATCGCGAATTTTTCTCCTCTGCGCTTTCAATTTCTGGTACAAAATATTTCATACTGGTTTTTTTGTATTCATGCAAACTGTACAATATTTGATAATCAGTGACGCCAATGGTTTTGCTGATATTGCGGACGATGTCTTCGACCTCTTGTTTGGATTGCCCATGGATCATGGCATAAAGGTTGAAATTAAATCCCGGCAATTGTAGCCGCTGATAACAGTGGCTCACTTCGTCAAAGCCAGCGATCTCGACGCCGATTGGCTCTATTTTATCCTCCGGCACATTCCAGACGGACATGCCATTGGCTTGATATCCTGCCTTCTGATGAAAAAGTATTGCTCTGAACTTTTTTAGTTTTCCATCCTGTTTCCAGGCGCGCAACTTTTCAATGACCCATTCTTCTGAAACCTGAAGCTGTTGGGCAATTTTTTCGAACGGGTTTTCACATAAGGGCAGATCCGTTTGACACAATCGAATGAGCGCTTTTTCTTGTTCAGTAAATTGAGGAAAGCCCATTTTATTTCCCCCTATTCATTTTAAAATTTACCATGATCTTGAATTTCCGAACTGCGGGTAGCGGAAAAAGCTCCTCTATTCCGGTTTGCTGTTTCATCTGCTCCAACAGCTCATGCAACCGCTGTTTGGAACATGCGGTCAGCGTGAACCATAAATTGTAATAATGTCCACGCAGATAATTATGGGTAACGCCACTGTATCGGTTCAGTTTTTCCACCATTTTTTCCAGTTTTTCATCAGGAACCCGGGCTGCCACTAACGTGCTGAAATAACCGAGCTTATCGGAATTGAAACTGCCGCCGACTCGTCGAATTATTTTTTCTTGTTTGAGCTTGCGAATCCGCTTTAATACCTCAGGTTCCGATGTAGCGACCTGACGTGCGATATAGTCAAAAGGCCGGGATACGATTGGCACTTCCTCTTGAATGGCGTCAAGAATTTTTCTGTCGAGAATGTCCATGTATTATGTTGTCTCTGCTATTGTATGGCTCGATTTTGCTTTGGGTTGGTAAATGCAATATGGTTCCTCAGCGAGGTAGTCGCCGGTAGTTGCATAAGCGCGCGCCCGGCAGCCGCCGCAAACCGTTCGATATTCGCAATATCCACATCGCCCGTGGTAATCATCCCAGGCGCGCATCTGTTGAAAAACATCAGATCTGTCCCAAATTTTTTTAAAATCATAATTCGCCTGGCGAAGGTCACCGCATTCTGTTTCGAGAAAGCCACAAATTTGAATTTTGCCACGGTGAGAAATGAAAGCAAATGTCTGTCCGCCCATACAACCCTTGGTCATTGCGTCCAGACCGTGGGTATCGGCTGAAATTTTGCGCCCTTCTTGTTTCTCGCGCTGGCGAAAAATGCGGTAGTAGTGGGGGGCGCAGGTTGGTTTGAATTGAATCGGCGTTGTTTTCCGCTGTTCATAAATCCAATTGAGTACCTTTTCATATTCCCGGGGTGAAATTTCCTGATCTCTTAATTCTCTTCCCCGGCCGGTGGGCACCAACAAAAAAGGATTAAATCCGACCGCTCCCTTTTTACTGGCAAGTTTCAAAATCGCTTCCAATTCTCCGACATTGCTTTTGGTCACGGTCGTGTTGATTTGAAACTCCAGCCCGGCGCGAACCGCGACATCAAGGGCTTTCATTGCGTCCTCAAATGCACCTTTCACCTGACGAAAAGTGTCGTGGCTTTCAGCAGTTGCGCCGTCAATGCTGATGCTGATTCGCTTTATTCCGGAATCCACCATTTTGCCCACAGTTTCCTCGTTCATCGCCTTGCCACACGGCGACATTACCATGCGAAATCCGAGCCCATTCCCGTATTTTGAAATTTCAAACACATCCTCGCGCAATAGCGGATCACCGCCTGTTAAGATAATGATGGGACTGGCAAATCCAGCAATATTTTCCATCGTTCGAAATATTTCTTGAGTCGTTAGTTCGTTTTCGTAAGGACCGAAACGCGCGGCAGCGCGGCAATGCACGCAGTTTAATTGGCAGCTTCGGGTTATTTCCCAGGCGATCAACCGGGGTATAAATTTTTTCCGGTTCACAATTATTTAACTCCATTTTTGTTACGAAAGCAATCGCGCTGCATCTTTGGCAAAATAGCTGAGAATCAAATCAGCGCCGGCGCGTTTTATCGAAAGTAGCCATTCCATCATCACCCGCGTTTCATCGATCCACCCCATTTTTCCGGCGGCTTTGACCATTGCAAATTCACCGCTGACATTATAAGCCGCAGTTGGCAGCTGAAATTTATCCTTGACCCTCCGGATAATATCAAGATAGGGGAGAGCCGGCTTGACCATCACAATATCAGCGCCCTCTTCGATGTCCAACGCCACTTCCCGGATTGCCTCATCTCCGTTAGCCGGATCCATTTGATAGCTGCGACGATCGCCAAACTGAGGCGCTGAGTCTGCTGCATCTCGAAACGGTCCGTAAAAAGCCGAGGCAAATTTTGCAGCGTACGATAAAATTGGCGTGTTGTGAAAACCTTGCTCATCCAGCGACTGACGAATTGCGCCAATTCGTCCATCCATCATGTCCGAGGGTGCAACAACATCTGCCCCGGCTTTGGCGTGCGATATCGCCATTTTACCAAGCCACTCCAGGGTTGCGTCATTATCCACCTGCTGATCCAGCACACAGCCGCAATGTCCATGACTGGTATATTCACAAAAACAGACATCGGTAATTACAACGATTTCAGGGACAGAATTTTTGATTTCCCGAACCGCTCGCTGGATAATTCCGTTCTCAGCGATCCCCTCTGATCCGCGCTCATCCTTTTGTTCCGGGATACCGAACAACATCACTGCTGGAACGCCAAGCCTTTTTAAATCCTCAACTTCCTTAACCAGTTCATCGATAGAAAAACGATAATTTCCCGGCATCGACACAATCTCATCTTTTTTTCCCGCTCCGGGTTGCACAAATAGCGGATAGATAAAATCATTTACAGACAAGCTGGTTTCTCGAACCATGTCTCTGATCGTGTTATTTAAACGCAACCTTCGCATGCGATGTGTTGGAAAGCCCATTTTTTATCTCCTCTTTTTATGTCGTTTCAAAAATCCCAATAAACACTGTCAAATATTTCAAGGTCATTTTTCTACTGATGCGACGTAACCGATCACAGGGTAATAATAAACAATTTGTTGTTTTATAGAAGGTGGAGTGCGGCGCCTTTATGCGCCGCATCCCGCTGAAGCGGGACATTAAGGGATTGCACTCCGAAATAAAAACAACTTAAATCGCTCTATTACTACCCTGTGATTAGTTATGATGCAACCGCAGGCTATCAATCTAAAAATGAACCGTTAATGTCCCGGTTCGTATTAGCGTCATGGAATTGCGATTACAGTAAAATAAGCATGGTTTGCTTTTATTCAAAACCTGCCATTTCCCCAGACTGGTTTGAAACCACACTGTCGAACCGCACCGCGGAAAATTTATCGAGCCCTATTTCTTCATCGGTTAAATAGCATGCCGGATCCGGTGCCCAGATATCGCCGGTCACTGCCTCGGCTCGTACGCGAAAATTACCACCGCAAATTTCCTTCCATTGACAGGCTGCGCAACGTCCCTTTAGATGCGGTATTTTATTTTTCAACCGACTCATCAGCGGATTTGAAAGGTCTGTCCAGATTTGGCTGAAGCTACGCTCGCGAATATTTCCAAAAGAGTAATGACGCCAGAACTGGTCTGCATGAACCTTTCCGTCCCAGCTTATACAACCGATCCCATTTCCAGAACTGTTGCCGCCATTCATTTTAAGCAGCTTCATGACCTGTTGCGCCCATTCCGGATTCTCGCGCATTAACCGTAAATAGAGATAAACTCCGTCGGCGTGATTGTCCACGGTCAACACCTCTTTAGGCTTTCCTCTGTCATGTAAATCCGCTGTCAGGTCGAAAATTTGATCGACCACCTGCCGGGTTTCCTCATGTGAAAGGTCTTCCGCTCGAAGCTTGCTACCTCTGCCGGCATAGACCAGATGGTAAAAACAGACCCGCGGAATATTTTCCTGTTCCAACAATTGAAATATTTTCGGGATGTCTTCGTAGTTGCGGCGATTGATGGTAAATCGCAAACCGACCTTGATGCCGGCTCGCTGACAATTGCGGATACCTCGAAGGGCCAGATTATAAGCGCCAGCAACTCCGCGAAACCGGTCGTTGGTCTCTCCAACGCCATCCAAACTCACCCCCACATAAGACAGGCCAACATCTTTTAAATCCTCTGCCACTGCCGACGTGATCAATGTCCCATTGGTTGAGACTACTGCCCGCATGCCCTTTTCAGTGGCATAGCGGGTTAACTTCAACAAATCCGGACGCAGCAAGGGCTCTCCTCCGGAGAACAAAATAACCGGAGATCCAAAAACAACCAGATCATCTATTAGCGCCCTGGCTTCCGCGGTTGTTAGTTCATTCTCATAAAATTGATTTTTTGATGACGAATAACAATGCACACAGCGTAAATTACAGCGGCGGCCCATGTTCCAAACGACCACCGGTTTTTTATCCTGTGAAAATTGCAGCAAGTGTGATGGCAATTTTTTCGAATTCCGTCCATAGCGCAGCGGATCTGACGCTTCTACTGTTCCACAATATAATTTTGAAATTCCGATCACGATTTACCCTCTAAATTGATGGATTGAAAATAGCTGACTATTTCATCAACCAGCGCCGGGATGGTGTATTCCTGCGCTGTGATAGTTGCATCGATTCCCAGTTGTTCTGCCGTGTTCTGGGTAATCGGACCAATGCATGCAACAACAACATCGTCCAGACAATTAAGCTGATCTTTTCCCACCATATCGACAAAATTGCTCACGGTGGATGAACTGGTAAAAGTGATTGCATCAATTTTTCTATTGTTCAACTCATGTAAAACCTTATCTTTATCTGCCGCTGCAAGAGTCGTCCGATAGGCTACAATTTCGTCCACGATCGCACCAGATTTTTCTAATTCGTCTTTTAAAAGCGAACGCGCCAGATCTGCCCGGGGTAATAAAAACCGCTGACCTTTAAGCGTCCCTTGTTTCCTAATTAAAGCCGCCAGCTCCTCAGCCACGAATTTTTCCGGGATCAAGTCGGCGCGGACGCCGATAAGCCGAAGTCGTTCGGCTGTTGCCGGACCGATCGCAGCAATTTTTGTTTTTGCCAGTTTTCGGACATCACGATCATAATGATTCAGCCGTTGCTGAAACATCTCCACCCCATTGACACTAGTAAACACAATCCAATCGTATTTTGCTATATCAGTAATCGCCCTGTCCAAAGCCTGCCAGGATTGAGGCGGTATAATTTTAATGGTGGGAAATTCAATCACTTCGGCGCCAAGCGATTCCAATTCCCGAACCAGTTCACTACTCTGGGCTCTGGCCCTGGTAATTACCACTCGTCTGCCAAATAACGGTAAATGTTCAAACCAATTCATCGCATTTCGATAGTTGACTACCTCTCCGACAATTATCAATGCTGGCGGTTTAATGTTTTCCTGCTGTACTCGCACTTCAATGTTCGCCAGCGTTCCCTGCACCGTGCGTTGCCCGGGAAGGGTACCCCAATGAATAACCGCAGCTGGTGTGGTCGGTAACTTTCCGTTTTTACATAGCCTTGCCACAATCGTTGGCAAATTTTTCACTCCCATATAAAACACCAGCGTGCCATTCATCCTGGCGATTGCCTTCCAGTTCAAACCCGATTCCGGCTTGTTCGGATCTTCATGCCCGGTAATAAACGACACTGATGTTGCCTCAGCTCGATGAGTCGCCGGAATTCCGGCGTAAGCCAAAGCCGCCGTGCCCGCAGTTACACCGGGGATTACTTCAAAACTAATATTATTTTCTTTCAACGCCAACAGCTCTTCGCCACCGCGACCAAAAATCAAAGGGTCGCCGCCCTTCAACCGAACAACCACACTCGTTGTTTTAGCTTTATCAATCAGTAGTCGATTGATCTGATCCTGTGATAATGTATGTTCGCCGCCCTTCTTGCCGACATAGATTTTTTCGGCTTCGGCTCGACATTTCGCCAATAACTTATCATTGGCTAAATAGTCATAAATCACCACATCTGCCCGGCGCAGCGCATTGACGCCTTTGACCGTAATTAAATCCGGATCACCCGGTCCCGCGCCCACCAAAATAACCTTGCCGTTAATCTTGTTGTTATTTTTCACGATAGATCTCATTCAAAATATTTTGTGCGCCCACAGCCAGTAAATGTTCGGCTAATTTTTCTCCTAAATGTTCAGGTTCGTTTTTTTCGCCCTTAATTTCATCTCGAAAAGATGGTTTTCCGTTTAAAGCTGATACGATTCCTTTTAATACAATGGATTCATTCTGCACCGTGGCTAAGGTCCCGATCGGTACTTGACAGCCCCCTTCTAACCGCTTTAAAAAAGCGCGTTCAGCACGAACACAGATTTCAGCATCTTGATCGTTCAATGGTGCGATCAATTCTGACATTGAAGCGTCCGTTTCACGAATTTCAATCCCAAGTGCGCCCTGAGCTGCCGCCGTCAGCATCAATTCCGGAGAAATAATCTCAGAAATTTCCGATTGATAGCCCAAACGAATGAGACCAGCGACGGCTAAGATCATGCCGTCATAGTCGAACTTAATCAATTTTCTCAGCCGGGTATCCACATTTCCTCGGATATCGACCAATTTTAAATCAGGGCGATGCATCAACACATTGGCGCCGCGACGCAAGCTGGAAGTCGCTATTATTGCGCCTCGCGGCAAATCAATAAATCGACGATATTTATGGGATATAAAAGCATCACGCGGATCTTCTCTTTTTAAAACAGCGCCGATTTTCAACTCTTTCGGTAACAAAGTCGGTAAATCTTTCATGCTGTGAACCGCCAGGTCAATTTCGTTATTCAGCAACGCATCTTCGATTTCCTTGGTAAACAATCCCTTGTCGCCGATTTTCGCCAGCGGCGTATCTAAAATTACATCGCCCTTTGTTTTAATAATTTTAATATCGACAGATAGATCAGCGTGTTGCTGAACAAGCAGTGATTTAACCATCTCTGATTGGGTCAATGCCAACCGACTTCCTCTGCTGCCGATTACTATTCGTCGTTTTGACATAAATCTTCTACTCCAAAAATTTTTTTAACAGTACAGCGATCACACCAATTTTCTTCGACGGAGCAGGTCTTAAGACGCGTGATGGGGTTGTGTAAAAATTTTTTCATCAGACTTCGGGAAAATTTTTCCATCTGTTCCCAGTCCTCCTGCTTGAAATACTTTTTATTGCGGCTTAATTCTTTTTTCCGTATGTCCTCGAAATAAAGATGTAGCTGCTGAATTGTATTCAGTGAAGACAATGATTGATACCAGCTCATAAATGCGTTTTGCTCTTCATTGATTATCTTTTCTGCTCTGGGGATTTCCTTTTTTCGAACAGCCAAATTTTGATCAACAATGTTTTTTAAATCATCAATATCGTAAACATAAGTATTGTAAACCTGTTTAACCGCCGGATCGATGTTTCTCGGAACCGAAATATCAATTATTAGTAAGGGCCGGTTTTTTCGATTTTCCATGGTGCGGAGTAAAACCTCCCTGGTAATAATCGGTTTTTTAGCAGATGTCGAAGCAATTACAATATCAACCGCTGTCAGCGTCGATTCAAGCTTATCATAAGACAGCGCAACGCCTCCGGTTCGTCTTGCCAGTTGAATTGCCTTATCAAAGGTTCGATTCAGGATAAAAATATTTCGGATACCATAATTCGTTAAATGTGCCGCTGTCTGAGCAGCCATTTCTCCGGCGCCAATTAACGCCACTTTTTTTTCGGAGATGTCCAGATAGATTTTTTTTGCCAATTCAACCGCAACTGAACCAATAGAAATTGCTCCTTCTCCGAAGCGAGTTTCATTTCTTACCCGTTTCCCGGTTCGAAATGCGTGATGAAAAAGTTTGTTAATTAGCAGTCCGGTAGTTCCCGCCTCGGCGGCACATCTGTAGCCATTTTTCAATTGACCCAGAATCTGGGCTTCCCCCAGTATCATGGAATCTAACCCACCAGCCACCCGAAACAAATGTGACACCGCTGCATCATCAAATTTGTGATAAAAAATATGCCCGGGCAGATCTGTCCCAATCTCATTAACATCAGACAGAAGTTTGGGGATTTTCCCGTTAAATTGAGAGCGGTCTGTAACAACACCGTAAACTTCGGTCCGATTGCAGGTGGAAAGAACAACCGTCTCTTTCAAAATCCCGCTGCGTTGTAATTGTTGATCGACCCACTTGCATTGATCGTCATTAAAGCTCAACTTTTCGCGCAACTCGACCGGCGCGGTTTTGTGATTTACTCCGGAAACTATCAGCGCCATGATAAGTTTTCAAATAAGTTATCAGTAAATTGTTTGATCCGTTTTTCCCGTTGTTTAACGTTTTGAGGAAATGCTTTTCTCACCTCCTGTTTTTTTCGATCCACCAGGCTGATGATTCGATTAAGCCCTATCTTGTTAATAAATTGCTGTAACTGCACTCGCAGTTTTTTTGCCACATAAGGGGCTTTACCGTTGGTTGAGATGGCGATTGCCAGATCTCCGTCTCGGATAACTGATGGCACATAAAAATTGCACAGTTCTGACACATCCACCACGTTCGCTAAAATGTTTTTTTTGTTTGCTTCATCCCATATATGTTGATTCGCCGCGGCATCATCGGTAGCCGCTATCACCATGAATGCTCCTTCCAAATCGGCAGGCTGGAAAGCTCGCTGATGGTATTCAGTTTGATGATCTTTTATTAGCACGATCATCTCATGGCATAGCTTCAGACTGATCACCTTAACCGTTGCCTCTGTTTCCAACAGCGATTTCACTTTTCGGCAGGCGACAGTGCCGCCGCCGACAACAACGCATCTTTTATTTTTCAACTTGATAAATACCGGGTAAAGTCGATTCATAATTATCCTTAAGATTTGAGTCAACCGATTAAACAAAAACAATACCAAAAAAATCATTCAAATTCGTTTGTTTGTAAGTATAAAGAAATCATAGACCCGAGTGGCATGAGAAATGCGATCCGGATTGTCTGATTTTTCAAAACGGAAAAATATTTTTTCATAGTGGAAAATTAACCAACTCAACAATCCCCACCGCTGTTCACAAATATTAGACATCCAGAGGACATAAGGTCTCGGCTGGGAAAAAATTATTTAGCCGTGCTAATTATGATAAAATACCCTAAGTCTGTGTGAGGTGATAATGTGGGATTTGGCAAGCTCAAAGGGACATTGTGCCTGATAACGGCTATAAGATCGTACGAGCATAAAAAAAGCGCAGCCATGAACTGTTACTGCTGCGCTTTTAAACAAGCGTAACATTTATCCGCGCCAGCTTTTTGACCGGATAAAAGTTTCCCCAAAATTTAAATTTTCTGCCTGCTAATTTTTAGTAAAGCATTATTTGGTGAAAGATTCCCATTTTTCTTTCAAATTCGGGTCTTGAGTCGCTTCCATTAAATAGTTGCCAAACTCTTCCGCCGAAGCTCCGTTATCCCTGCCAGTGATCATAATTTTCTTTTCATACTGACCGCAAACATCCAGCGCCATTTCCAATTTATCGGCTTTATCAGCAAATCCGATATGTCTCAACATCATGGCGCCGGCGCGCACCAGGCTACTGGGGTCTGCATATTGACCGCGCCCTTCATTAATCATTCGCGGAGCGCTGCCATGAATTGCCTCGAACATCGCATAGCGTGTACCGATATTGGCAGAGCCAGCGGTTCCCACACCGCCCTGAAATTCAGCCGCTTCATCCGTTAAAATGTCGCCGTAAAGATTGGGAAGTACTATTACTCTGAACTGAGTCCGACGCTTGGGATCGACCAGTTTGGCGGTCATAATATCAATGTACCAGCCTTCCCATTGAACCTGCGGATATTCTTTTCCAATTTCCCCTGCAATTTCTAAAAACAATCCATCGGTTGTCTTTACAACATTGGCTTTGGTTACAACGGTTACTTTGTTAATGTTATTCTTTGCTGCATAATCAAAAGCCATTCTAATGATTCGCTCAGCGCCCTGTCTGGTCGCAACTGTGAAGTCAAACGCCAGGTCTTCTGTTACTTGAATTCCTTTTGAACCGAGAACATAAGCGCCTTCTGTATTTTCACGGAAGAAGATCCAATCGATTTCTTCCTTGGGAACCTTTACTGGCCTAACATTGGCAAACAAATCCAGATAGCGGCGCATGGCAACATTAGCGCTTTCAATATTGGGCCATTCGTCGCCTTTTTCCGGGGTTGTCGTCGGCGCTTTTAGAATGACATGACAGGCTTTCAACTCCTTGAGGACATTATCCGGAATCGCCTTCATATGTTTGGCTCTGTTTTCTATTGTTAACCCTTCTATGGTTCGGAATTCCACTTTGCCATTTTTCATTTCCTCCTTAAGCAGAAACTCCAAAATGCGTTGTGTTTCCTGAGAAATAATCGGTCCGATACCATCGCCCCAGCAAACTCCGATAATTATCGGTTTTAGTTTCAAATAATCAACCCTGTCTCCGGCTTGCTTCATCCGCTCCACTCGTTCGAGTTGCTCCTGTACCAGTTTAGCAAAATGATTTTTGGCTCTTTCAATAGCCTCATTGTTCATTATAACGCCTCCGTTTTAAGGTTACAGTGGGATAGTGAGTTGTTAATTTTAATATAAATCAAATTAGCTTTTATTTCAAGATTTTTTTAAATTATTTTTTACGATCTCTGTTGTTGATGGAAATAGAAACTGATGCCATCGCTTTGTTTGTAATAAAAATTCAAAATAGATGGCTTTATTTAAAAATTTTATCATCTGTCAAATAGTCAGGTTATTAAGCGATGGCATCAGTAATCCACCCAAAACTGACGCAATACATTGCTTTCATCTTTTCCGAAGTTGGTGCAAAATTTCTTTACAAAGCAGCCGCTTATTTCTAATCAAATTTTATTGAAACTCGAAAAAGAAGCACCCGCTTCCTTCACCATTGCTTATGGCTCGGATTCTGGAGTGGGTGGCTTTTGATCGCCGACCGGCGATGTAGCCCCGTCTTTTTTTGGAGTATTAGAAGAATCCGGCGTTGATTCAGCCTCAAGAAGTATTTGGCTTCCCTCAGCGCCTTTTTCTATAAGCAACGCCGCTATCTCTTTGAATTGGTATTTATTGGTCAACGTTACCGGCGTTGATTCATTTTTTGCTTTAACATCTAAGTCCGCACCGGCTTTGATTAAAGAAATCGCAATTTCAATGTGTTTAAAATCGAGGGCATACAATAATGCCGAGAATCCAAGGACATCGGTTTGGTTAATTTGAGCTCCTGCTTCAATCAGTTGTTTCACGACCTGCAATCGTCCGTTTTGAGCGGCAAACATCAAAGCTGTTTTTCCGCCGCGGCTGCGATCATTTACTGATGCGCCCTTTTCGATTAAAAGCCGGACGAGTTCACCGTGTCCCATAAATGCGGCTTTCATCAGAGGTGTCTCTCCAACAGGTTTGCTGCTGGCGTTCACTTCAGCCCCGGCATTGATTAATATTTTAGCGGTTTCAACACAACCATTTACTCCGCATTGAAACAGAGGAAAAATATCGGTTTTATTGCGAATGTTTACATCTGCTCCTTTCTGTATCAACAATTGCAATAGTTCGGTTTGACATTTTTCTACTGCAAACATCAGCGGTGTGTCGTTGATGTTTGTAAACATGTGGATGTCCGCGCCCATTTCGATCAAATATTTTACAATTTCTGCCTGATTGTGTTGAATGGCGATCATTAGGCTGGTATAGCCAAATTTCCGTTTCGCATTGATGTCCGCACCATTTTCTACGAGCAACTTTACAATTTGCAAATGTCCCCCCTCAACAGCCGCCATCAAGGCTGTGGTGCTGTCCGGTTTCAATCCAAGGTTCAAGTTGATCTTTGCTTTGATCAGATTTTTTAATTCCTTCTCGTTCCCAGACCGGCAAAATTGATAAAGCTGGTCATGTTGCGAAGCATTCAACCCAACCATCCCCAAAATAACAATCAACAATAAAAATAATTTAATTTTAGTCGTTGCCATTTTTTCTCCAAACTGATTGCGCATATAAGTATTTTTACGACCTACCTAACGAAAGGTCGCCATAGATTTTTATCACATCACCATCCAAATCGGCTTTAAGATCTCTGTTTGGAAAATATTTGTCCAGGCGTTCCCTGACTTTTTTCATAGTAAAGCTTTCAATTTCTTTAATCACTTCGTCGGGCACTTTCTCCAGAGTGGCCAGCTGAACATCCACCACATATCCTCTGCCTAACGAAGATCCGGCTCCCAGCGAAAAACTGGCGACGATATTGAACAAACCGTCGTGCGATTTGGAACTCGTCCTTCCGCGCTGTGAGCGGGCAGGATGCAGCCGGTATTTATGACCATAGCGATCCTCCAACAAGTCATCAATCTCATCAATTAATGAATTTAACCTGGCTTCCCATTTTTCTGCGCTCGAATGTCTCATCGGCTGTTTTTGAATTGTCTGTTAGTTTGTTGTTGATTAAGTCGTTTGATAATAAAATGAAGCAATCTTAAATCTTCATCGCCCATTGTTGACAATTTTTCCATAATTCGGCGGTGCACATTCGTCTCTTTTGTGATGCCGGTTTTTTCCAACAGACCGTTTACAGCCCCACGAAGCTTTTTCATTTTAGTTTGATCACTGACGGTTGTCGTTTGTGGTGAATTATCATTGATCAGCGGAGATATCGAATATGCATAAATCATCACTGCCTGTGCCAGATTCAGCGAAGGGTATTTAGATCTCATTAAAATCGTTGACACCAGATCACATTTTCCCAACGCTTTGTTGGAGAGACCGCTGCTTTCTGCGCCAAAAACAATACCCACCTTTGATAAAATTTTTTGCTTGATTTGGATTACATTCAGCAGTTCAGCCGGATTTAAGATGCACCTTTTATATGCTCGATTGCGCGCCGTCGTTCCCACAATTATATCTAAATCCTCCAGCGCATTATCCAGTGAGGAAAACAATTCAGCATTTTCCAAAATTTCCGCTGATCCGTGGGCAACCCATTTCGCTCGCTCTCCCAGGTGATCACACGGATTTACCAACCGCAGAAATTGAAATCCCATTGTTTTTAAAGCGCGGGCGACCGCTCCCAAATTTTCAGGCAACTGCGGTTCCACTAAAATGAAATAAACTTTCATCATTTATCCGTCGGGCTTGCACTATTTAATGATATTTTAAAGTCGGTACATCCCTGGTAGCGTTCGCAGTCAATTTCTAAATAATCAATAGTCGTCGCCAAATTTTTGCTGGGGTTGCAGCGCAAACGTGCTAACTACGGCAACTATTCCGGCGACCAGAAACGTCATCACCCGGGCAGTGATCCATATTTTATCCAGTCCGCTGCTGATCCAGAAAATTGTGAATAGCATGCCCACAATTATAGTAATTAGGGCGGCTTTGCCATGAAATTTTTCCCAAAACAGGGTCAATAAAATTACAATCGAAAAGGTACCGCCAATGCCAGCCCAGACGTAACCCACCAGCGTAAAAATTAATTTCGTCGGTGAAACATAAGCAACTCCCAGCGCAACAACTGCCAACGCCGCCGTTACTATCCGGCTGTGAAATAAATTTTCAGTTTTTTCTTCTGAATTTATTTTCCGAGGCGATTTGATCAAATTTTCCGAAAGCTCTGTCGCCGATAAAATTAGCAAGGAATCCGCGGTTGAAATCATAGCAGCAATGGCGCCGGTTATCAAAATGGCTGCTATCGCCGGTGGAAAGATTTTTAAAATGACCGCCGGCATAACATACTCCTGATCTGCCAACCCATCGGGACCAAACAGGGCTATTCCAATCCAACCGAGCGATAATGCGCCAATATAGGCGATTATCGTCCATACGATTCCAATGTTTCGGGCTTGTTTTGCCTGCTGCGGATTCCTGATCGCCATAAACCGCATACTGAGCTGAGGTTGTCCCCCCAGATAACCAAAGAACCAGGAAAACCCGCCCACAATAACAATACCGGCTGCAAAACCGGAAGCTGCACCGGTCAAAGAAGTATAATCCGAACCTGCTTTTGTCAATGCCGCAAAAATACTATGCGCGAACAAAGAGGGATCTGCATGACTTGAAAGATAGATAACACCGACAATCGGCCCGATAACCAGCGTAATGATCATCATCAACGCCTGAATCACGTCGGTATAGACCACACTTCTAAAGCCGCCATAAATGGTATAGGGAACGATGATCAGCGCCGTAAGCAACATGCCGATATAAGGATCGATGTTGAACATGGTATGTAACGTTTTTCCCCCGCCTAAAAATTGGGCGCCCACATAAAAGAAAAAGAAAAAAACGATGGTTAAACTACCGACGATCCGTATCCAGTTCCCGACGTCTCCGTGGCGCCTGGCGATATAGTCGGTGAAGGTATGAATTCCGTATTTTTCCGCCTCATCCCGCAATCGCCAGGCAAGCAGTGACCACGCGGTAATGATTCCGATAACACATCCGATTGCCGTCCAAATTTCAGTCAATCCAGTGGCATAAGCAGCGCCAGGCAACCCCAAAAGCGCCCATGACGATTCTCCGGTCGCTCGTTCTGAAAGAGCAGCTACCCATCCCGGTAGATTTCTGCCTGCGATTGAATAATCAACATTACTCTTGACTTTTCTGCCCTGATACAATCCCCAGAGAATTAAACCAGATAGATAGGCAACCATCACGACTAAGAGCTGAGTTTGATGCTCCATTCTGATTCTCCGATTGTTACGGTTTTATTTGACGTTCAAAAAATATAAATTCAAGCCCAAGAAAGATTTATCATTCAGCGGCAACATGAGTTTGTTCAGGAAAAGTCAGCGTTACTATTTCCGCGTCTTGTAGTGCACGATCAATCAAAGTTTGCCAATCTCCCAGTCGTTTTTCAGCGTCATGCACCTGGTCCGGTTTTGCCCTGGTCTCCGGGTTCTCCGGAACCAGATAGCTGCAACAATCATCGAACGGTTCGATTGAGATGTCAAATGTTTCAATATTTTTTGCCAGTTGGATTATCTCTTCTTTATCCATGCCGATCAGCGGTCGTAGGATGGGCAAGTCAACCGCCTCGGAGATCGCAACAATATTTTCCAAGGTTTGAGAAGCCACTTGTCCCAGACTTTCCCCGGTTACCAGCGCCTTACAGCGATTTTTTTGGGCAATCCTTGCCGCAATCCGTAACATCATGCGCCGGTATAAAATCAATCGCAACTTGACCGGTGCATTGAGAATGATGTTTTCCTGGATCTGAATCAAAGGAACAAGAAAAATTTTAGTAACAAGTTGAAACGGGGTAAGTTTTTTTGCCAATCTGATGGCATTATGGTACGAAGCTTTATTTGTTATCGGAAAATTATGGAAATGGACAAAAAGGATACGACAGCCGCGCTTCATCATCAGGTAAGATGCGACCGGCGAATCAATCCCTGCGGATAAAAGGCTGATTACTCTACCGCTGCCGCCCACCGGCAAACCGCGACGCCCCGGGATCCGTTCAAAATAAAAAAACACCTGTTTATTATAGATTTCAATATTACAGGCCAGCTCAGGATTGGTTAAATCAACTTTCTTATTGAGGTCGGATTGGATTTTTGCGCCCACGATTCTGTTTATTTCCGGAGAAGGGAGGGGAAATTGCTTGTCTGTTCTGCGGGTTCGTACACAAAACGAATGAAAGTTAACATTTCTAATTCTGCTTAAAATTTTATCACACAAGCCCGTGATGTCCCAATCCCCCTCATAAGCGATGCAGAAATAAGCAATTCCCATCACGTTCCGGAGTCGTTTAACGATTTCATCGAGGGGAGATTCTTTGTTCAGAAAAAGCAGAAATCGACCGTAATCGATCCTTAATTGTCCCGTTGACAAATCGGCAAGGCTTTCCAAAATATTACGGCTTAATTTATCTTCAAAATATCTTCGATTACCCTTTTTAAGTCCGATTTCGCTATAATGAATGATAATGACATGCTCGCCGCGTATTGCCATGTGTTAACTTCTAATTCAATTTGAGGTATTAATAGCGGTTGTTTTTTTGATTTATGGTAACTCGAATTAATTAATGAAAAGCAACTACAGATTTTGTAGATTTCACCGAAAAAAATCTGTATCATCTGTGAAATCAGCGGTTTTATTTTTTTATGTAACTTGGTGCCCTGGAGACCTGGTGGCAGAACCATTACGATTTATGAAAAAAAGGAGTCTGCTGAAAAAACAAACTCCCTGAAAACTCATTTATCGAAGCTCACAACAATAAGCGAGCTATTTCTTGAAAGCGTTTGCTTTAAAAAAATCGATTCGTTTCTTTTTGGAATTTAATTCTAATCTTTTTAAATATGACATGACCTGAAACCAGGAGAGCTTGACATTTCCATGTTTGGGTTGATTGAGCTCTCGCATAATTTTAATGCTGCCATTTTCCGGATTTTCAATAACCAATTGTTTTATTTTTTCTTCAACGCTTTTATCCTTGGGATCTTCTGTCAACATTTTATCCAGACGGTCTGAACGCTCTTTTTCGCCATCCCGATCAGTTAAATTCGATGTCACCTCAAAAGGAGCGGCTTTCGGTGAAACAGGTTTGGGTTGCGGTTGGGCTTTTGAAAGTTGCTTGTCAAAATCCATAATCGCTTCTTCAATCGTCTCAAATGCTTTCAATATGTGATGAAATTCCAACAGTTCAAACACCTCATAGACATCAGGAATCATGGCAACCAATTTCAGATCACCGCCTTTTTCACGGATACCTTTAATTTCACTGACAAAAATTCCCCAACCAGCGCTGCTGATGTAATCCACATCTTTAAGATCAATTATGATTTGATATTTTCCGGCGCTTAATAGATTTCCGAGAGAGTGTTCTAACTCTGTAGAGGTGGTCGTATCGATATAGCCACCAACCTTAATCACTGAAATATTGTTGTCAACCCCTGCTTGTTTGACAGACAATTGGATACCTTCCATTGCACTCTCCTGCTATGTATAATTAATAAAAATTAAGTAATGCTAAATATAAAGCAATTTTAATAAAAAGTCAACAGAAAAAAATCTCATGTGGTACGACATCAGTTATTGCTGGAAATAGAAACTGATGCCATCAGGAAGCCACCTAAAGCGCGTTTTGTTTCAAATTATATTGATATTTTGCTTGTTATCATTATGAAGTCATTGTTTGTGATTGCTATTAATTAATTGTTGCGCTTCCTCAATATGTTCCAAGATGTCTTTTCTCTCCGGGTTGATTTTAACCACCATTTGCCATTCTTCAATCGCTTTGTCAAAATTCCCCTGATTCGCAAAGATTACGCCAATGTTTTCATAGGAATCGGTATCTTTTGGATCTATCTGTTTAACTTTTTGATAGGTCGCTACTGCCTTGTCAATCAAATTCAGATGATAATATGCATTCCCTAATATAATATACACCTCTTTAAAATCGGGAAACAATTTGATCACCCGAGTAAACTGTTCGATTGCGCTTTGATATTCTCCAGCCTGATAAAACTTTAACCCGGAAAGCAACTCTTTGTTAGAAATTTGTTTTTGTTTGTCGCGCTTGCTTTTTGTAATGCCCAACTTTGATAGCGTTTCGCTAAATTTTTCGCCAGAGCCGTTAATATCAGTATCATGATCTGGACCGAATTGGTTTCTTGATTGCTCACTCTCAGCGAAATCTATTTCATTCTCAATTTCAGACAGCAAATCACTAAAAGTAAAATCAATGTCCTCATCTTCTTCTGATGATGTTGTCTCTCCTTCTGAAAACGATAACGGCAGTTCAGAAGTCTCAAACAAATGTTCAAAATCGAATTCCGGATCATCTTCCAAACCAGCTAATGTTTTATCGGTTGATCCATCAACAAAACCGTTCTCTTCCTTATCTACCCCCAACTCGTTTTCAGCATCACTCGCGTCTTGTGTTAACACGTCGCGAAAGCTTGTTTGCTCTATGATAAGTTCAAAGTCTTTGACGTCGATGTCATCGTCAGATTCGTTCAATATCTCATCGATATCTACCGTGGGTTCTGAAATCGGAACCTCAAACTCATCCGCTTCGCCTGTCAGTTCCCCCTGCTTTTGATCGAAAGGACCCACTTCCGGTTCGCTATCTTTTTGCAGCTCCGCTTGATCTTTTTCTTCTGCATCATGGTTTGTATCTGTATCCGGTTGCTCCCAGATATCTCGAAAACTGATCTCCTCGTCGAATCCGGATTCTGGACCGAGTTCATTTTTTTCCAAAGCCTCAGTTTCCCAGATCGAATCTTTTTCTTTGCTGTCATTTACAGCATGATCATCGAAATCCGCAAACAAGTCATCGTCATCTTCTGTTTGTTTCGGTTTCGATTCAGTTGGTGGAAGCTGTGATTGCCGGATGTCTTTGTCTTTTGTCGATTTTTTCGATACTGTTTTACGTTTCTTATTTAACAGTTCTTCGATCGGCATCGACATCAGGCTTTCAAGGTAAAAATTGTCATCAACTTCTTCAGGCAGTGCAACTTCATGTTCTTCTGGTGTTGTTGTTGGTTGCTGTTTTCTATCTGCCTTAGTTTCCGGATAGGAAGGCGTAGTTTCAATCGGGGCAACTTCAACATCTTCAAATCTTTTGTCTAAGATAATCTTGCCATCCAAAGTCAACATTGGTGTTCCCGGAGGTTTCATTCGTCGTTTTTTTCCGGATCTGGAAACGTAGGCTTCTCGAAGCTGACGGGTGTTCAAACGACTGCGAACCAGTTCGTCATAAATACGGTTCTCGTTTATTTCAGTAAAGCTGTACTTTTCCGTATTCAGCTCCTCACTGATGCGTTTTGCGCCATATTCAGGGTGCTTTTTGATAATGTCATAAATTTTTGTCTTCTCCTCAATACTGATGTGTTTTGCCTCCACAGCAATTGTCTCATCAATTTCAAAGGCGTCAACACCTTCTTCCTCAAAAATCTTTTTATATTTATTGTAATAAGCGTAAACCGTAACTCCGCATTGTTCACAGGCATCGCGGATGTTTTTGCCCTGAAGAATTAATTTATGAGCCTTCTGGGCGCGTTTCAACTCGATCTTTTCCGGAGTGCTCTGTTCTTTGATCGTCACTAAGGTGACATCATCGTTTTGTTCAAATCCTTCGGTAAATGAATTTATCTCATTTTGGAGGTTTTCAACAAATTCTTCGGCGCTCGAATCACCATAATCGCGAATCACTTTTTGCAGCCGTTCTTCTCCGAATAATTCGCGTCTATTATTCATTGCCTCGGTAACACCATCGGTGTAAATGACCAGAACATCGTCTTCAGCCATTTGAATGGTGTCCGATTCGATGGATTTTTTAAACAAGTCCGGATCAGGAAGCGAAATTCCCACCGGGAAACCACGCGGATTAAAATAGTAGGTTTTGTTGGTTGCTTTGCGGTACAAAATCATCGGATTGTGACCCGCGCTGGCGTAATTGACCCGCCGTCTTCTCGAATCGATAATCACATAAAAAAGCGTGACAAACATTCCCTTTTTCATGTCCTTGACAACAAAATCATTAACACGCGCCAGAACCTCGGATGCCGATTTCATCGAACGCGCTTCGGTTCTTAAGGCTGTTCGGATCATGGTCATAATTAAAGAGCCGGGGACGCCCTTTCCTGAAACATCTGCTACTACAATGCCAAGAGTATCTTTATCAACCTCGATAAAGTCATAGTAATCACCGCCAACCTGTCTCGCCGCTTGATAAAAAGCGGCAATTTCATAGCCTTCCAGCTTTGGCACTTCAGCGGGAAGCAACGTGTGTTGAATGTCTTGCGCCAGTTGCATTTCTTTTTGAATACGTTCCTGTTCGGCGACATTTTTCTGTGAATCTCTGAGCGTATCGGTAATATCACTGAAAGCCTTGGCAATCTCTCCGATTTCATTGTTGGCGTCAAAGTCGATCTCGTCTTTGACGTCGCCATGTCCCAATTCTTTGATCCAATTCGATAGTTTTCGGAATGGATTGAGTATCAGATACACCAAAATGACAACACCGATATAACCCAACAGAAGCAGCAATCCGGCTAACTGCAAATCTTTTAAGCGTCGCGACCAGATTTCATCGCTGACGTAGTCTCTTTTTACCTCCAAATATACGGTTCCAACTTTTATCTTTTGAGTCGTCTCTCCTTCATATCGAACCTCACCTTCAATATCGCTGATAAAGCTGTAATTTGATTGCTGATCATCATCATAGCTAATCAACCCGGGGTGAATAATCTTATGGTCTTCCGGCAGAGAAAACTTATGGGTGACCAGTTCGGTGTCGGTGGAGCCAAGCACATCGTTGGTGGTGTCGGTAACAATTATGCGATAAATTTCCGGTCTTCCGTCTAAATATTCCGGAAGTTTATTCATGAGATAAGTCATGTTAAGGCCTTCGGTGGGGTCTCTCAAAGCTTCTTTGGCAATGATGTCACAGATTGGTCGTTCATTGATTTCCAATTCTTTCATAACGTCATTACTGTGCTTAAAAAACAAAAAGATATAACCAAACACAACAAGCGTTGACAGAATTAAAAAAGCAATAAGCGAATATCGACTTTTTACGCTGAGTCCGAGAGATGGCGTCGTAATTGGTTTAGCTTTTTTGGTAGGAACTGAAGACTTATATTTGGTCAACCGAAGCTCATTTCCTTCTTCAGTGTGACGATATTCAATATCGTCGAGAAGTTTGCGCATGATGAAAATGCCCAGCCCACCTTTTTTGCCGATTTTGACATAACGGTTCAAGTCAGGATTTTTAACCCGGGTAGGATCAAAATATTTACCCTGGTCAACCAAAACAACAGTCATGCTGTTTTTTTTGATGATGACCCGCATTTTAATCATGCCTTCCCAATCCCGATAGGCATGTTTAATAATGTTTGTCGCGGCTTCGTCGATACTTAATTTAAAAGCATTGACGATGCTATCGGAAAAACCGTTTTTACGACCGGCTTTCGTTACAAAGTTGCGCAGTTCTCCGAGGTAATCGATGTGCGCCGGAACTTTAATTTCCTCTTTAACGACAGAATTGAACACCCTGATCCCCTTAGATTTTGATCATTAAGGCTGATTTGAACTTCGATTCAGCGCTTCCAATTTTTCCCGCGCCATGTCAATGCTGTCCAAAACATATTTATTATATGGGAGTCTTTGCTGTAATTCTTCCCACACCTTCAAAGCCGCCCCGTATTTGCCCTCGCGGTAGAGACTAATTCCTTCCATAAATTTGTCTTTGGCATCTCCCTCCAGCGGTTCCTTTTTGGCGTTGCCGCGTGCTTTTGCATCAAAGAAAGCTTTTTTTACTTTTTCATTATTCGGCTCGTAGGACAACGCTTTTTCAAACGAGTCCATCGCGTTTTGATAATCTTTGACCCGATAATAGCGATAGCCCTGTTGATAGAGTTCGTCAAAATTCAACCGTTTATCATATTGGGCGACTTTTTGGTCGATCAATCGTATTTTATTGTCGTCAGGATTAAGCCTTCGAGCGCTGTCCAGTATGCGAATCGCTGCATAATAGTTACCGCCGCGCGCCAAATCATCAGCCCGATTAATCAATGACAACAATCTGCGCTCCAGATCGGCTTCTGCTTTGGCGATGTGTTCGTTGGCAATCGGATTATCCGGTGAAATCTCCAACATCT
>OMKS01000762.1_pt1 | contig 29743 bp, 22 predicted proteins | sample 1674721 | NCBI WGS metagenome assembly OMKS01 (sample SAMN06264996, study PRJEB25208) | sediment metagenome | isolation source: hot spring sediment | place: USA: California | collected 2014-09-02 | reverse complement strand
TCCGTCCCAGGATGGAAAAACTGGAAGCCAGGCTCCGCCGCGAGAACTGGGTGCCCCTCGTCCGGGTCCGGTCCGGCGAAGTGGTGACGAATATCAGTGTCAAGTATTCGAAGGACAGTAAGAAAACCCACGGCCTCTTCATCATGTCCCTCGACCCCCAGGACGAGGCGGCCTTCGTGAATATCGTCGGTAATGTGGATATGAATATGCTGAGGAATATGAATCTGGGTATCCAGGGATCCGCGCTCGACAGCCTGAAGAAGGCGGTGGGCGATTAAGCCGGACGTCGGATTCCGGAGAAGGAAAAGGGGTGAAGGTCCGCAAATAAAAGCGGAAGCGTACCGGCGAACGGGCCGGGATGTCAGACATCCCGGCTTTTTTTATGGCTTCTTCCGGAGGAGATAGATCAGCGAACTGCACCGATCCTTGTTCCACAGCGCGACCCCATTCGAGATCAGGCCGGAAATCAGCCCAAGCGCCGGGGCGAGGAGGCGGGACCGGGTTCTCTCGCTCAGCATCGAGATATAGAAGGCGTCCAACATCATCCGTTTCGTCGCGAAGAGGGAAAGGCCGTTCTTTTTCGCCCAGATCCGGAATGTCTCGGGAGAGAAATGCCAGAGGTGGCGGGGAACGTCCCAGGCGGCCCAGGGGGATCCGTAATGGTTCGCGTCCCAACTGTTCCGGTTCGGCAGGGCGATGACGAGCAGGCCGTCCTCGCGCAGCAGATTCCGGCACCGGGCGGCCGCTCCGTTCAGGTCGTGGATGTGTTCCAGCGCGTGCCAGAGTGTGATGACGTCGAATTGTCCCGAAGGAAAATGATCCAACGCCTCGGAAGGCAAGATGTCCAGCCCAAACACGGATCGCGCGAATGCCCTCGCGCCGTCGCCGGGTTCGACGCCGGCGACCTGCCACCCCTTGTCCCGCATATGGGCGAGGAAGTATCCCGTGCCGCAGCCGATGTCCAGCAATTTCCGTCCATCGCCCGGATGGAATTTTCTGATCAGACGCCGCTTGCGGCCGAGCATCCAATTTCGTCCGACGTGAAAGAGGCGGTTGACCCATCCCTCTCTGGTATCGGTGTGGGCGATGTAGTCTTCTGATTGATAGTAGCGTCCGATTTCGTCCGGCGACGGCGGATTTTGCGTCCACACGAAGTCGCAGGCGGTGCAGCGGACCAGGTCGAAGGTTCGCTGCGAGACGGTCGTATCCCGGCAGGCGAGATGGAAGACGGGAGAGGCGTTTCCGCAAATCGGGCAATCATCCGGATGAGAAGTCACTGGAGGGGAGTCCCTTCTTTTTCTCGTTCGAAACGGGCGAGCCGTTTCAGGGCCTCGGTCTTTTCCCGGTCGCCGGTTCGTGCCCTGCGCAGGGCCCCGGTGAGTATCCGGATATTCCGGTCATAGGTTTCCCGGTCGACGGGGAAGGGGGTGCCGTCCTTGCCGCCGTGGGCGTAGCTGTAGTCGGCCCATGAACGGCCCTCTTTCGTGCGCGAGGAGGGGGTGGCCGGGTCTCTGCACGAGGCGGGTGCATCGAAGATCAGTTCGGCCAGGAGCGACAGGCTCCGAATCGTCGCAGGACCCACGCCCGGGACGCCGAGCAGGGTCTCGAAGTCTTCCGGATGCGCCTCATGGGCCCGGCGGATGATTCCCGCGATACGGGGCAGATTCACGTTGTCCGGCGTGATCCAATGACCTTCCGGCGCGAAGAGGTCGGGTGTCTGTGTGATCCGCCTCAGTTCGCGGATGACCGCATCCGGATCCTGACCGACGAGACCGGCGCATCCGGACCGGTTCGCAGCGGCTTCCCGGGCGACCATGTTAAGGATGCCGCGGTTTTCTTTGAACCGGACCGTGGCCGCCGTGTCGTGCAGTCCGGCGTGGGGTTCGCAGACGAAGTCCCGGACGCCTTCTCCCAGCCAGTGGTAACGCCGCGCCCTCCGGTTTTCGGCATTCATGCCCTGCTGGACCACGCACCAGCACCCGTCCCGCGAGAAGAAGAAATTATGATGGTAGATCTGATATCCGTCCTGGACCGCCGCGGAATCGACCTTGGCGCTCAGGCGGGAGGCATGGACCAGTCCGTCTGCCCCGGAGACGGCGTTCCGGCCGGCCTGGTCTTCGATCTCCTGAGGCGTCTTTCGGCTGACTCCGCCCTTGCCGCCGGCCACGAAAATTCCCATCTCACTCCCGAAGATTTTCCCCGCTTCCTTCAGAGCGCCGCAGGTGACGGTCGTCAGCCCCGAACTGTGCCAGTCAAAGCCGAGCGCGCATCCGAACGCCTGGAACCACCAGGGGTCGGCCAGCCTCCGCAACATCTCGCGCGGGCCGTATTCATCCACGATGATCAGGGTGACCGCGCCCGCGAGTCGGGTCATGCGGTCGAAGAGCCAGCGCGGGGCCTTGCCGTTGTGCAGGGGAAGATGGGCGACGCGACGCTGCATGATGCGTTCCCCTTCTTACCGTTCCGTGTGATATCCGTCCCGGTCCGGATTCCGGCCGGAACGGGCGGACGCTCAATCTGTTGCCGGAAAATCAAAAATCCGATGCGCCGGACGTTATTTCACGGTGTTTTCCGAGGTCAGGTATGCGAAGGGACCGATCGTCCCGTCCGGCGGGATGTCGCGCCGTTCGATCACGGCGAACTCGACCGCGCAGCGGTCTCCGATCCGGGAGTCCAGGATGCGGACGTGCGGGCCGATCCGGCATTCGCTTCCGATTGCGGTCCGCCCGGAAAGAAAGACGCCCGGCCAGACGACGGTATCGCCGCCGATCGACACGTCCGGTTCCACATATGCCGAATCCGGATCGATGAATGTCACGCCTTCGCGGCTCCATTTCTCCGTGATTCGTCGGCGCAGGATGGCGGTCGCCTCGGCCAGATGCACGCGGTTGTTGATCCCCATCAGGATATCCGGGTCTTCGGATGTGACGGATTCCACCGTCTCCCCCTCTTGCGCGAGCATGCGGATGACATCCGTCAGATAGTATTCACCCTGATCGTTGTTCGTCCGGAGCCGGTCGAGCAGGGGAAGCACCTTTTCGGCCCGGAAGCAATAATGCGAGGTGTTGACCTCCGTGATCCGGAGTTCGTCGGGCGTGGCGTCTCGCGCCTCGACGATTCGCGCGATGCGGCCGTTTTCCCGGACGATCCGGCCGTACGCGCCCGGGGGATCCATGACCGCGGTCAGCATCGCGGCCGCGGCTCCGGAGTTTCGCTGTTTGTCGATGAGGGCGCGGAGGATTTCACCGCTCAGGAATGGGGTGTCCCCCGCCAGGACGAGCAGGTTTCCCCGGAAGTTTTTAAGCCCGGGCGCGGCCGTCATGAGCGCATGACCCGTGCCGAGCTGTTCGGTCTGTTCGGCATATTCGAAATCCGGACCCAGTGCCTCACGGACCCGGTCCGCGGCGTGGCCGATCACCAGGATCATGCGCGTCACACCGGCCCCGCGGCAGGCTTCGGTGACATACGAGACGATCGGTTTTCCCATGAGGCCGTGCAGCACCTTGGGCAGCCCGGATTTCATGCGCGTACCCTTTCCGGCCGCGAGAATCACGGCGACGGTTTCCTGTGCCTGTTTTCCCAAAACGCGTCTCTCCATAGATTATCTGGAAAAGAGGAAGGCCGCCAGCAATACGCCGAGAATCAGGGCGAGCAGCAGCCAGGCCACGGCGCTGGCTGCGACACGCAGCAGCGAGGGCTCGGCCATCACCCTGCGTTTGCTGATCCAGCCGCGCCAGTTGCAGCCGTGACACCGGTAAGTCCGTAAGAGCGTCATCATTTTAACCGTCTGTTCGAACCGGGACCGCGTGCGGGATTTGTAAAGCTGGCATTCCCCGCACTGCGGACATGGAAGCTGGATGGACATCGATTCATCTCCCTCGCGACCGGTCGGTTCGGCAAATCGTCCTTCCGGATCGTGTGGTCTGGAATCGAAATATCAAGCCGATTCCTTCATTTTCATCGAGTTAAATTTAATCCAGAAACCGCACAGATCAAAGTGCAAATTTATCCGGTCCGGCCTGTCTCTTCTCTTGACCTCTCAGGGCCGTTCGATCAGACTCCGGATGGCGTCCCGCGTCCTCTCCGACACCGCCTCCACGGACATTTCGCGGATCTCCCCGGCGGGGACCGGGTTTCCGAATTTGACCTTGATCCGGGTGGGCCGGATGAGCCACGATTGTTTGGCCTTGAGTTGAAAAAGACCGGAAAGTCCGACCGGCACGAGATCACATCCCGACTCCCTGACGAGGTGGAAGGGAAGTTTCTTGAACGGGCGCATCCTTCCGTCCAGGGTCCGGTGGCCTTCGGGCATAATGACGATGGATGTGCCTTCCCTGAGTTTACGCACGGCCCGGCGGATGCTGGAAATCGAGGCGTGCACGCTGCTTCGGTCTATCGGGATGTTGCCGAACCGTTTGACCGCGAAACCGTAGACCGGCCATTTGAACTGGCGGTCCGCCTCTACGCCGCGCACGAAAACGGGGATACAGGCCGCCAGGACCGGCACATCGAAAAGGCTCACATGGTTGGACATGAAGACATAGGTCCGATCCTTCCTGATTTTTTCCGTCCCTTCCGTTACGATCCGGATGAAAAGTATCCGGAACCAGACGCGGAGCATCCGTTTGAACCAGGGGTCCCAGCTCCGCGGGGGGGAAAGATAGCTCATCACGATACCGGCGATGAGAACCAGACCGATGCCGAGTATGCCCATGGTCCACATGTAGAGGGAAACGACGGCCGCGGTCACCGGAACACCTTGATGGCCCGGTGCAGGCATTCCACTTCGACCGGGGTGATGCCGGTGAGCTCCCCGTCCGGCGTGAGGACTTTGGGCGGATCGGTCTCGATGCGGATCCGTTTGGCCTGGAAGGTCTCGACCTCCGGGAGGTGGACATGCTCCCCCGTAAAGATTTTGGGGAATGCCCCGAGCAGGCGGCGGCGCGTCAGCCTGCCGAGCAGGGTCACGTCCAGCAGCCCGTCGTCGATTCTCGCAGCCGGCGCCATGAGAAAATTGGAGGTGTACCGGGTGTTGGAGATCTCCACGAAGATGTTTTCACGTTCCACCGTTTTCCCGTCCGCCTCCATTTTCAGGGCATAGGCACGCAGAAACAGGGTCTGATAAACGACGCTCCACGTGTAGGCGATGTTTCCGAAGGCCTTAAGCCGTCGCGTCGTGTCCACGACGTCGGCGACGAAACCGAGTCCCAAAATATTCAGGTAATAAAAGGACTCACCGTGAGAGGTGAACTTCCCCACATCCACGGGACGGGGCGCGTTCCTTGCGATGGTTTCGACGGCCTCATGCCAGTCCGCGGCGTTCTGATAAATATCGCGGGCGAAGGCGTTGCCCGTCCCCACCGGGAGGACGCCGAGGGGGATGCGCGTCCCTTCGTTTTTCATCAATCCGTTGACGGTCTCGAAGAGGGTGCCGTCCCCGCCGGCGGCCACGAGTCCGTCATAGGCGGAGAGATCCGCATCCCGCACGATGGCCGCGGCATGTTCCGGATAATCGGTCAGACGGAGTTCGAAGTCGACATTCCGGGAGATGAATTCCGATTCGACCTCGGGCAGGATTTTCAGGGACCGTCCATGGGCCGCCTTCGGATTGTAGATCAGGAGGATTTTCAAGGGCACTCCTTGTTTGACAGGATGAGGATGAGCGGAAGATTACGGAAAACCGTTTGTCCCGTACAATTCCTTGCTTTTCAGTGTATAAATCTTCCCTTCGTATTCACATGCCGCCGTGCCGTCTTCCAGATAGAAGAACTCCGCACCGTCGATCCTCGGAGAGGAGACGGGCCAGCCGTAGAGGTCCTGTATCTCCTCCATGGACGGCCCGGCCCGGCGATTTTTATTCCGTCCGGCGGTGCCCATCCAATGTTGTCTGTACATCGCGATATCCCGAAGCGAATTGACGATTTCCAGCCTCCTGAGTTCCGCCTCGGTGGGTTTGGGGAACAGATAGATTTGATCATCCTGAATTCGCACATGATAGCCGTCCAGCCGGAGATCCCTTGCACCGGCGGATCTGTCCGCCATCAGCTGTTGTTTGGCGGCGCGTTCTTCCCGGGCCATCCGGATGATCTCGCGCGGTGTTTTTCCATCGCATTTGGCCAGGAGATCCGTGAGCAAGGCGCTTCCGCTTTTCAACATGCCGGCTTCGAGCCCGATTTCGCCGAGCGCATCCATGAATGCGTTCCGTTCGCGGGAATCCCGGATCGCCGCGGCCGTTTTCAGCACGCTCTCGCTGAACTCCACGACCGTTGCCGCCTCGATTGGGGTATTCATGGCCTCCGGAGGCCGGTTCAAGATTCTCACGGCCGCCCAAAGAACCGCGATGAAGGCAATGAAGAACAGGATTTTCTTCATGGATGGAGTCTCCATTTCAATGAATCGGGGTCGGGAGCATGAGATCGCGTGCGGATTCGATCGCGTAGGCGTCGGTCATGCCGGAGATATGATCGATCACACACCGGTCCGGACACGTATCGTTCGTATATAGTCCCCTGCGTTTCTTGAGGGATTCTCCGAAATGGCGCAACGCCCGTTTGGAAGACGCCTGGTAGGCATCGAAATCCAGTCCGTATTTCATATACTGTTCACGTATGAAGCGAAACAGTTTCTCGACCATCTCCGAGATCACCGCGTCGCTTTCCAGAATGGCCTTGTGATGATAGATTTTATCGTAATTGAAATCCTTCAGCTGACAGAGAAGGGCAAATTTTTCGTCGGAAAAGGTGATCTTCTCCGTCCCGTCCGAGGTCCGGATGACATCGAGCACGAGGGTGTCGATGATTTCGCCGTTCGTCGTGCCCAGGCTTTTTTTCAGATTCAGCGGGATGTCTCTCAGGGTGATCAGCCCCGCGGTCACGGCATCCTCAATATCCCGGCCCAGATAGGCGATGATGTCTGATACCCGTACGACACAGCCTTCGTACGTGAGCGGCGCGCTCTGCCGGGTGCCGATGGTCCCGAGGTCCTTCTCGCGGGTTTCCGGACGAATCGTCTTCTCGAAGCGTTCTCCGCAGTGAGAGGCGATGCCGTCGCGGACGGCATAGGTGAGGTTGAGGCCTTTGCCGTCGCGGGCCAGTTTGTCCACCACGCGCAATCCGTGCACCTCATGGATGAATCCACCGCAGTCCTTCGCCAGGATGTTCAGGATCCGTTCCCCGGCGTGGCCGAAGGGCGCGTGACCCAGGTCATGGCCCAGAGCGATGGCCTGGGCCAGTTCGACGTCGAGCCCCAACCCCTTGCAGATGGAGGTGGCGATGGTCGAGACATGAAGCACGTGTTCGATGCGTGTGCAGATGTGGTCGTTCTGCGGCGAGAAGAAAACCTGCGTCTTGTGTTTGAGGCGGCGGAAGGGAGTGGAGTGGATGATGGCGGTCTGGTCTCTGAAATAGTCGCCGCGGATATCGGGTCTGCGCGGAATGACGCGGGCGTGATAGAGCGTATCAGACAAAGGATTCCGGTGCATGGTACACGTCCTGTTCAGATTGATCGTGATTCGGTCATGACAATCCGGTTATGGATCTATCCGGGTTCAGGATCCGGAATTTAATCCGTTTCGAGACAGAGCGCCCGGTTCAGTGCCATGATGGCCGTCTCGAAGCGGTCCCGATTGATGACGAACTGCATGTTGACCTGACGCATCGACTGGGAGACGCATTCCACGTTGATGCGGTTCTGGGCGAGCACGCCCGCGGCACGGGCCAGCACACCGGGTTTGGCGATGTTCGAACCGATGATGCTGATGACGGCTACCGGTTTGCTGCTGACTTCCTGGTACTTTTTTTTGAGGTCTTCCAGCAGGGACGGCGTCAATTGTTTATCCCAGATCACCAAAGAGATCGAGTTGGCGTTGGTCGTCTTGACGATGTAGCTGATTTTGTGTTTCCAGAACACCTCCATCATGTGCAGATCGAATCCCGCCTCTCCCACCATGGAGGAATCGTGGATTTCGATGATGCTGACCCTGTCCGTTCCCGCGATGATTTCGACGCGGGATTCGGGTCCCATAAAGTTCTTCGAAATCAGTGTGCCCGGGTGGTCCGGTTCGAACGTGTTCTTGATCCGGAGGTTGATGCCGTGTTGTTCAAGCGGTTTGGAGGCTTTCGGGTGAATCGCCTCCATCCCGATGTCGGCGAGCTGATCCGCGACATCGTAATTCGTATGGCCGACCGGAATCGCGTTTTCGGGTCCCACGATTTTGGGATCCGCGGAAGAGAGGTGGAATTCCTTGTGGATGACGGCCTCATCCGCCCGGACTTCCACCGCGATTTTCGAGAAGGTGACCTCGGAATATCCACGGTCGAATTCCCGCATGATACCCTCGGTCCCCTTGGTGTATCCGGTCGCGACGATGAGTTCCCTCGACAAATCCAGATCTTTAAATGCCCGGCGTATCCGTTCATCGATCGTGAGATATTCCGAATCGTGAAAACCGGACAGGTCGATCAGCCGGGCCGGGATGCCGGTGTTGTTCAGGATGTCGACCGCGTTGAATGCGGAATGGGCCTCTCCGGCGGATGCCAGGATTTCCCGGGCGGCGAGCAGGATGTCTTGTTTGTCCACATAGCCGGATCCGAGCACCTCGGCCATGCTGCGGAGCATGGCCCGGGTCTGCGCAATCCGTTCCGAGATATAAGCGTCGGCCGTCCTGACATCGAGACCTGTGGCTTCGAAAGTGTGGTTGATCCGGATCAATTTCTCTTTCAGATTCTCCAAGGCGGAGTCATAATTTTTTTGTCCCGCGAATTTGTCATAGATGCCGGGTTCGCCGGTTTTCTTGTCTTCCAAAAGCCAGTCCGTGACCCCGGCATAGGCCGATACGATCAGGATGCGGTTTGTGATCCGCTCCGGTTTGCCGTTTCGCAGGATGATGTTGTCGCGGACGTCGCCGAACCGGGACATGGAAGTGCCGCCGATTTTCTCAACAGTGCGCATAAAGACGATCTTTTCCTGTTTGTTGGAGGTGATCGGGTATCGGACGAATCCTGTCCGATTACAAATTGAAAATCAAAAATAAAAAAATATTAATAGAAATCAAATATAAAAAATGCACGTCGTTCAGATATATCCGTCCCGCTAGTCATTTTTATTTCCAAAACGGAGAACGCGCTTGCTTCAAATGAGATTATTTGTTATTTTTTCATCCATAAGATCATACCTTTCCATTCCCTGTCATTCAGGGAATGGAAGGAAATCAGTTCGGCATTCCCAAAACAATTTCAAGGAGGCAAGCCATGAAACGAGGTCAATGGGTCCGGATCGCCGCGCTGACCGGCGTACTGTTGATCGTTGGTCAGGCCGGCGCGAAAAATCTGATTCAGAACGGGGAATTCGACGACGGACTGGCAGGCTGGAACAGCGGCTGGATCAATACAGGCGCTGGCGTGGTCGTGGATTTCGTCGTGAACTCCGAATGGCTGCTCTCGGGTGAGAACTGCTGGCAGATCGATGTCCTGAACGGAGGCGGCACGGATTATTATATTCAGCGGGTTCAGAACCTGCCGCTCGAGACCGGGGTCACCTACACGCTCACCTTCATGGGCATGATGGAAGGGATAGACCTGGAGAGAGACATCACCGTGACTTTCGAGAATGGAGAGGCGGGCGGATATCACCGATATCTTTCCGAGACGATCACTTTAACCAACGATCCGACGGAATACGGGCCCTTCGAACACACGGCGGAAGTCGATGATCCCGCCGTGCAACTCAAGTTCTTCTTCGGCGGAGGAAACGATGTGACCATTTTCATCGACGCCATCGTGGTGGATGACGGAGAGGACGACGATACCGCCGTGGATTCGCGGGTCTCTTCACTTCCCGGGGCCCTGTCGCTCGAACAGAATTATCCCAATCCCTTCAATCCCGACACACGGATTCATTACACCCTCCCGTCCGATGCGCATGTCAGGCTGACGGTGTACGATACGCGCGGCAAGGCGGTCGCGAATCCGGTGGACCGGTTGCAGACCGCGGGCAGCCATATCGTCCATTTTGACGGACGGGATTTGCCGAGCGGCGCCTATATCTGCCGCCTCGAAGCCGGGAGCAAAACCCTGACGCGGAAAATGATGCTCATCAAATAGTTTGCCTGTCCATACGGGGCTGCATCAAAAAGTTCATACCGTTGCCGGATCTGTTGGTTTCCCGGAACGCCCATCCTGGAAGAACGCTTCCCGGTTCGGATTTCCGGCTCCGTTCAGGTCGAAGGCTTGCGGACTTTTTGTCGCAGCCCCGGTTTTTTTAATCCGTGAGGGAGTCCAGCCTGATCCATGGAAAAAGTATCCAAACCACCATCTCATCTCAGAGGATTCATCATGCATCGTTTTATGAATATCCTGTTCGGTTGTTTCGTGGTTGTCCTCGGATCCGCCTCCGCCGCGGTGGCGGATATCCGGCTCAACACGCTCGGATTCCTTCCGGATTACGACAAGAAAGCGACGATCGTGTCGGCGTGTTCCGACTTCGCCGTGATAGACGCGAAAAGCGGCAAAACGGTTTTCGATGGAGAAGTCACAGGGCCGTTTTACCAGAAAGATGTCGATCAGGAGGTATGGATCGCCGATTTCTCACCGGTCCGCAAAAAAGGCCGGTATTATCTGGAGGTCCCCGGCGTGGGGCGATCGGTCGAGTTCCCCGTGGGCGAAGGGGTGTATGATTTCGCCTACTACACCGCGATGCGGGCCTTTTATCTGTGGCGTTGCGGCACGGCGGTCGAGGGTGTGCATGAGGGACAGCGATTCGCACAGGCGGCCTGTCATCTCGATGACGCCTATCTGGATTTCGTCGGACCCGATTCCAGCCGGAGGGACGCGACGGGCGGCTGGCATGACGCCGGGGATTACAATAAATACGTGGTGAACGCGGGTATCACGGTGGGCAATCTGTTCCTGGCCTGGGAGGACTTTATGGACCCGATCAGCCGGAAACCGCTCGACCTGCCCGAAACGGCGCCCGGTTATCCTGATTTTCTCAAGGAGCTCAAAGGGGAGACCGACTGGCTGTTGAAGATGCAGCTGGATTCCGGCAAGGTCTCGCACAAGATATCCGCGATGGGTTTCTGCGGATTCATCATGCCGGACGAAGAACGCGACAAACGGTATTTCACGGACTGGAGCTCCACCGCGACGGCCGATTTCTGCGCCATGATGGCCATGGCCTCCCGGATTTTCAGGCCGTACGATCCTCAGTATGCCGATTCCTGTCTCAGGGCCGCCGAACTCAGCTATGCATTCCTGAAAGCGCATCCCGATAACAAACGGCCGAACCAGCGGGCGTTCCGTACGGGGGGGTATGGCTCCCCCGATCCGGACGACCGGCTCTGGGCCGCGGCGGAACTGTGGGAATCGACCGGGAATCCGGACTGTCTGGAGGATTTCGAGACCCGTGCCGCGGGATTCGAAAAGAAAATCATCAAGAACTGGGACTGGGCCGAGGTACGCAACCTCGGCATGCTCACCTATTATTTTTCCGGACGGGAGGGGAAGAATCCGGAAACCGTCGGGACCATTCGTGCGGAAATCATCGCGGTTGCCGACACCATCGTCCGGATTGCGGACGGGGATGTGTACGGACGTCCCCTGGGCGGCCGTTATTACTGGGGGTGCAACGGCGGTATCGCCCGGCAGGCCGTGATCCTTCAGGCGGCGAACCGGATCTCGCCGGATCCCGGTTACATCAACGCCGTGCTGGACGCCGCCGGTCATCTGTTCGGGAGGAATGTGTACGGGCGTTCGTTCGTCACCGGGCTGGGGCACCGGCCTCCCATGCATCCGCATGACCGGCGATCGGGCGCGGACGGCGTCGAACCGCCCTGGCCGGGTTACGTCGTCGGCGGCGGCCATTCCGCGACGGACTGGCAGGATGCCGAATCCGATTACCGGACGAATGAAATCGCCATCAACTGGCAGGCCGCCCTGGTTTATCTGCTGGCGGGATTTCTCTCCGGACAGGAAAATCAATGACGGGGATCGTATTCCGGATTTCACGGGGTGCATTTCAGGGCGCCCGTCCTTTTCTAAAAAAAGGTGACACACATCAAAAGACATAAACCGGTCGGACCGGTCGCCCGTCGTTCAGAGCGGCTTTCCAAGTAACCAGGATTCATTCTCAAACAGGAGTCGCCATGCCGACACGGATGCTTCGCTCCATCAGGCTTACGGGGATTTTGCTTCTTCTCTATCCCCCTGTTTTCGCGGAGACATACCGGAATTTCGACGCCGCGATCTATTGCCGGGTGTATGAAGTCCAGAAGATGCAGGATCCGGAATGGCTCCACGCGCGTTTCGAGGTCATGCGCCGGTGGATCAGGGTGGACAAGGTCTATCTCGAGACCCATCGGGATTGGGTGGTTGTCGACGAACAGACCCTGATCCAGGCGAAACGCTATTTTGAAGATCGGGGCATCCGCACCTCAGGCGGTATCACGATCACGGTGGACGAAAGCAACCGCTTCGAGACCTACTGCTATACGAATCCCGAACACCGGAAGAAACTGAAGGAGGTCATCGCATACACGGCCCGCCATTTCGACGAGGTCATCCTCGATGATTTCTTCTTCACGAGCTGCAAATGCGCCTCCTGCATCGAGGCCAAGGGGGACAGAAGCTGGACGGACTTCAGGCTGGAACTCCTCACCGACGCCGTGCGCGAGCTGATCCTGAAACCGGCGAAGGCGGTTAATCCGGACGTGACGATGATCATCAAATATCCCAACTGGTACGAGCACTTTCAGGGGCTCGGGTTCAACCTCGGGACCCAGCCCGGACTGTTCGACCGCATCTATACAGGAAACGAGACGCGCGACCCGGTGTTCAGCCATCAGCATCTCCAGAATTACCAGAGCTATCTGATCTTCCGCTATTTCGAGAATCTCAAGCCGGGCGGTAATGCCGGCGGCTGGGTCGACACGGGCGGATTGCGGTTTCTCGACCGGTACGCAGAACAGCTCTGGCTGACGCTCTTCGCCAAGGCGCCCGAGATCACGCTGTTCGACTTCAGGCAGATGGAGTATCCGCTCCGGCCATCCTTGCGTGCCGAATGGCAGGGCGGGAAAACCAGCTTCGATTTCGACGAGATGATCGCGCCCGTCCTGAAACCGGACGGGACCTGGCCGGAAGAGACCACGCTGGCGCTCGCCGCGGGTTACGCCCTCGGGAAAATCGATCCGGTCCTGGGATTTCTCGGCCATCCCGTGGGAATCAAGAGTTACAAGCCCTTCCATTCGACCGGCGAGGATTTCATCCACAATTATCTGGGCATGATCGGACTCCCCATGGATCTGGTCCCGGAGTTTCCCTCTTCCGAACCCTTCGTTTTCCTCGCGGAGACCGCCAAAAATGATCCCGACCTCGTTTCGAAGATCAAGAAACAACTGACCGGGGGCCGGCGCGTGATGATCACCTCCGGCCTGCTCCACGCGCTTCAGGGGAGAGGGATCGAGGACATCGTCGAGCTTGAATTCACGAACCGCAAGGCGCTGGTCCGGGAATTCATGCCGGGTTGGGGAGAGATCGTCCGGTCCGACAAAGCGATCCTGATCCCCCAGATCGGGTATCTGACGAACGACTCGTGGGAGGAGGTCTCGGCCCTCGACGGCCTGAACGGCTGGCCGGTCGTGCATTCCGCGGACTACGGGGGCGGAAAACTTTTCGTCCTCACGATTCCCGACAATTTCGCGGATTTGTACCATCTGCCGCAGGAAGTCCTGAACCGCATCCGCCAGACGATGATGCCCGACTTCTATGTCCGATTGGAAGGTCCGAGCCAAATCGCCCTGTTCGTGTACGACAACGACACGTTCATCACGGAATCCTTCCTCCCTGAAATTTCGGAGGTTGCGCTGATTTTCGATCCCCGGGTAACGGCGCTCCGTGACCTCCTTTCCGGAGAAAAGCTGGAGGGGGAAATACGCGCCGCGCCGCGGTTCAGGGGACGGCGGTTCGGCGAGGACAAACGGGTTGTCCGGATCCGGATCAAACCGCATTCGTTCCGGGTGTTCCGGGCGGAATAAGCAGCAGGCAGTCGGCAATAGGCAACAAGTAAGCAGTAAGCAGTAAGCAGGGATCAGTTGACAAGTTACACGTTATGAGTAATGAGTTGTAAGTTATAAGTTATAAGTTTGAAAGAGGATTTCTTAACTCGCAAATCTTGTAACTCTTAGACAGTCGCTCCTGTTATACGGAACCGGGCACCCCATGCCGACAGGGGACTGGCGAACGATGAAGCACTTTGCATTGATGCCATAGAATATGAAGTCCGAAGGAGGATTCATGAGGTACGTAAAAATGATCCTGTTGTTTTGTGCGTGGACGCTGCTCGCATTCCGCTGCGCATCCGGGCCTTCAGCCGTCACGCCGGTTCGGAACGGCGTGCAGCTCGAGACACGCGGGCTGCATGTGCGGGTCCAGTTCTATGACGAGAACCGCGTACGCGTGGTGAAGTGGCCGGAGGGCGGCACGGCCGACAAGCAGAGCCTGGTCGTGATTCAGGACTCGCTTCCTCCGATTGACATCCGGATTACGGAACGGAGGGGCGACATCCTGCTGCGTTCTTCCGCATTAACCCTCAGCGTTTCCCGGAAGGACGGCCGCATCCGGTATTCGTCCGCGGACGGACGGATCATCCTCAGGGAAAAGGGTGAACCGGAATTCACGCCGGTGGAATATACCGGCGACCGGTCCTTCCACGTCCGCCAAAACTTCCGTCTCACCGCGGAAGAGGGGATTTACGGCCTGGGCCAGCATCAGGACGGCCACATGAATTACCGTGGCGCCGAAGTCCTTCTGGTCCAGTCCAACACGGATGCGGTGACGCCGTTCCTGATCTCCACCGCGGGATACGGCATCCTCTGGGACAACACCTCCAAGACGATATTCAGGGACACGCCGAAGGCCGCCTCGTTCTGGTCCGATGTCGGCGACCAGGTCGATTATCATTTCATCGCCGGAGAAAATATGGATGCGGTCATCCGGGGTTACCGCGACCTGACCGGCCATGCGCCGATGTACGGCAAGTGGGCGTACGGGTACTGGCAGAGCAAGGAGCATTACGCCACCCGGGATGAATTGATGTCCGTGGCCAGGGAATACAGACGGCGCCGGATTCCCATCGACAACATGATCCAGGACTGGAATTACTGGAACGGCCCGGAGAACTGGAGCGGGATGTTCTTCGATCCCGTGAAATATCCCCGGCCTGAGGAAATGGTCGCCGAACTCCATGCCATGAATTATCGTCTCATGATCTCCATCTGGCCTGCGCTGGGCCCCAACACGCCGATCTACAGGGAGATGGCGGAGCGGGGATTTTTGTACGATCCCGTCGGCTGGGCCGGATTCAAGTATTACGATGCCTTCCATCCGGAGGCCAATCAGCTGTACTGGCGGTATCTCCGCGACGGGCTGCTTTCCACCGGAATCGACGCCTGGTGGATCGACTCCACCGAACCGGATGTGGTCAACGCCCTGACCAAGGAGGCCACGGAATATGAGATGAAAAAGGTCGGGAGGAATCATCTCGGCAGCTGGGCGCGCTATCTGAACGGATTTTCCCTCTCCATGACCGACGCCCTGTACCGGAATCTGCGCCGGGAAACCGAGCGGCAACGGGCTTACATCCTCACCCGCTCCACATTCGCCGGCCAGCAGCGCAACGCGGCCACCACCTGGTCGGGCGACATCGGCGCGAACTGGGACGTCTACCGGCGACAGATCGCCGCGGGTGTCAACCACTGCATGTCGGGCATACCCTACTGGACGTTCGACATCGGCGCCTTCGTGATCGGTGCCTATGACGGGGTGTTCATGGAGGGGGGGAAGGATCCGGCTTATCAGGAACTCTACACCCGGATGTTCCAGTTCGGCGCGTTTTCTCCGATCTTCCGTTCGCACGGTTCCGAGACCCCCCGGGAAATCTGGGAAATGGGGGAATTCGTCCCGGTGCTGATCCGGTTCAACCATCTCAGATACCGCCTGATGCCTTATCTTTATTCCCTGGCCTGGAAGGTGACGAACGAGGGGTACACGATGATGCGCGGCCTCCCTATGGATTTTCCGGAAGACCGGACCGTGTACGACATCGACGACCAGTACCTGTTCGGTCCGTCCATGCTGGTGTGTCCTGTCACGGAATTCATGATGCACCGTCCGCCCGAGCCGAGCGTTCGGGTCGGTCCCGAATTCTTCAGGACGGCGGACGGCAAACCGGGACTGAACGCCGGATATTACAAGGATGCCGAATATAAAAAAATGTCCCGGGAGCAAATCGATCCGAACATCGACATTTTCTGGTACACCGGCCGTCCGGATTATGTGACGGATTCCACCTACGCCATCCGCTGGGAAGGGCGGCTCGTACCCGCGGAGACCGGGCCGCATCAGTTCCATTTCAAATGCTTCGACGAATACGGCATCCGGATCGACGGCCGGGAAATTCCTTTCGTCTACCGGAGCACGGAACGATACACCGAAAAGGTGGACCTCGAGGCGGGACGGGAGTATGACCTCGTGGTCGAGGTCGAGAACCGCCAGACCGGCGCGGCCCGGATGCGGATGTTCTGGAAGACTCCGTCCATCTTCGCGCGGGAGACCGGCGAGGTGAACACGGAGAAGGTCCGTCCCGTGTATCTGCCCGGCGGACATGGCTGGACCGATTTCTGGACGGGGAATACCCTGGCCGGCGGCCGGACGGTGACGGCCGATGCGCCGATCGAGATCTGTCCCCTGTTTGTCCGGTCCGGATCCATCCTGCCCATGGGGCCGTTTCTCCAGTACGCCACGGAAAAACCGGCCGATCCCATCGAGCTGCGCATCTATCCCGGCGCGGACGGGCACTTCGTCCTCTATGAAGACGAAAATGACAATTACAACTATGAAAAAGGAATTTACGCGACCATCGTGTTTTCCTGGGACGATGCACAGAGAAGGCTGACGATCTCGGAGCGGAAGGGAACTTTTCCGGGCATGCTGCAGCGGCGGACCTTCGAGATCGTCCTCGTCCGGCCCGGCCACGGGACCGGCGTGGAAATCACGGAAAAGCCGGACGCGACCGTCCGCTACGAGGGCGGGGAAATGGTTGTGCAGCTTTAATTTTTGAAAACCTGACAAGTCTGTTCGATTGCGCATTGCGCGGGAGACGCACCTTCGATGCGTCCTCTTCGGACATATTGTCCTTTTCGAGGGATTGAGATATGCCCGTGAAAAAGCATCAAGATTTCCCTCCCGTGAGGGTGAAGGACGGGATGTCCCGCACGGTCATGCATACCGACCACCTGATGACGGTCGTGGTCGATTTCACCGGCGGTCCATGGGAAGAACCCGATCCCTGGCATGCGCATCCCCATGAACAGGTTTCCTATGTCGCCGAGGGAGAAATCCTCTTTTTGTGCGAAGGCGAGCCCGATGCGCATCTGGGTCCCGGCGATCTGTTTGCCGTGGCTCCGGGCAGGAAACACACCATCCGCCTGTTGACCGGGAAAGTGCGGCTGATCGACAGTTTTTATCCCGTGCGGGAAGATTTCTTAGGAGCCGTCCCGAATCCGGATTTCGGGAAGCAAGAAGGCGCGAAAGCATGAGAGACCTCCTTTTCCTCGGACTGATTTTCCTGGGCGTCTTGTCCGGGACGCGGCAGGTTCCTGCGGACGATTCGATTTTGCCGTCCGGCATGCATGCGGATCTCGTATACGGCCATGCGGCCGGGGAGATGCTGCTGTTGGATGCGTACGTCCCCGAAGGAGAAGGTCCCTTCCCGGTCGCCATCATCGTACACGGCGGGGGATGGATCCGGGGTGACAAGCAGGATGAAATCTCCCTGCTCTTCGGGCCGCTTTCGGAAGCCGGTTTCACCTGGTTTTCGGTGAATTACCGCCTCGCGCCCGCGTTCCGCTGGCCGGCCTGCCTGGAGGATGTGGAAGCCGCCGTCCTCTGGGTGAAGAAGTATGCTCCCCGTTTTCGGGGTGATCCGGAACGGATCGCCCTGATCGGGTATTCCGCCGGAGGACAGATCGCCTTTTTGGCCGGCATGCGCGCGAAAACCGAGGCCCGGGTACAGGCCGTCGCGGGTCTGGCGCCGGCCACCGATCTGGAGCAGGACCTGGAGAAACGGGGCGGTTTGAGCATATACCTCCAGGCACTCTTCGACCGTCCCCGGGCTGTGACGGATGAGTCCCTCGCACGCCTGCGGGAGGCGTCGCCGATCAACCATGTGCAACCCGGGCTGCCGCCGTTTATCCTGATCCACGGCGATGCCGATCAGAGCGTCCCGGTCATCCAATCGGTTCAATTCCAGGAGAGGTTGAGAGAAAACGGCGTGCCGTGCGATCTGATTCTGATTCAGGGGGCGCCGCACCGGATCGCGGAATGGGAGCGGTTTGAACCCGGTTTCAGGAATCTTTTGACGGACCGGCTTCTGAACGCATTGAACAATCACATATCGGAGGAGTGATTGAATGACGCAACCCAAAGAAAGATGGGCCACGCGCGTCGGCCTGGTCCTCGCCATGGCCGGAAACGCCGTCGGTTTGGGCAATTTCCTGCGGTTCCCCGCCCAGGCCGCGCAGAACGGAGGCGGGGCGTTCATCATTCCCTATCTCGTTTCCTTCGTGCTCATGGGCCTTCCGCTGCTCTGGGTCGAATGGGCCATCGGCCGGCACGGCGGGCAGTTCGGGTACCACTCGGCGCCCGGACTGATTCAGAGCCTCGGCAAACATCCGATCTGGAAATACTGCGGGGTGTTCGGTATTTTCACGAATCTGGCCATCATCGCCTATTACACCTACATCGAATCCTGGACGCTCGGCTATGTGTTCTATTCCCTGAGCGGGGTCTTTTCGAATCAGTCGGCCGCCGAGGTGTCCGAAATTTTCAGCCGTCATCTCGATCTCGATGCGGGTTCGTTTCTCAATGTGCCCGTCCTGGCCTTTGTTTTTTTCCTCGTGACCCTGGCCGTCAATCTCTGGATTCTTTCCCGCGGCCTTTCGAAAGGGATCGAGCGGGCCAGCCGGATCGGCATGCCCATCCTGCTTTTGTTTGCGGTGTTTCTCGTCATCCGCGCGCTGACGCTCAATGCGGGTGAGTTCGGGGCGAACCACGATGCAACCCTGGGTCTGAATTTTCTCTGGCAGCCGAGGCTCGACGCCCTCGGGGATCCCCGGGTGTGGCTCGCCGCCGCGGGACAGATATTCTTCACGTTGAGCGTGGGAATGGGGCCGATCCTGGTCTATGCCTCCTATGTCAGGAAGAATGACGATATCGCACTGAACGCGACGTCCGCGGGCTGGCTCAATGAATTCGTGGAAGTGATACTCGGGGGGTCCCTCGTGATCCCTATCGCCGTCGCCTATCTCGGTCTGGACTGGGTGCAGTCCAACGTCGGTTTCGAAATGGGATTCCGCACCATGCCGACCCTCTTTCAGAACTGGGGCCCGGTTTTTTCCGTGCTGGCCGGCGTGGCCTGGTTCGGCCTCCTCTTTTTCGCAGGCATCACGAGCTCGCTGGCCATGGGACAGCCCGTGGTGACCTTTTTTCAGGATTCCTTCGGCATCAGCCGGGGCAGGGCGGTGATGCTGCTGGGCGTCGTCGCGGTGATGATGGCTTTGCCGTGTATTTTCCTCTACGGCCAGGGGGCGTTCGGCGAGTTCGATTACTGGGCCGGGACCTTTTCGCTCGTCGTGTTCGCCCTGATCGAGATCATCGCTTTCGCCTGGGTGTTCGGGATCGACAGGGGATGGAAAGAGATCACCCGGGGCGCGGATATCCGTCTGCCCGGTTTTTTCAAGGCCGTGATCAAGTACGTGACCCCGCTTTTTCTGATCGCGGTATTCATCGGCGCCGTGTTCAAGCCGGTCGATTCGGACTGGGTCGCGGCGGCCTCACACCTCTTCGGCGGAAACGGCTGGCCGTTTGCACCCGACAGCATCATCGGGACCGTTTTCAATATCGGCGTGACGGATCGCCGCTGGTTTATTGACGGACATCCCACGTCGGTTTTCGTCGTCGATGCGACCCGGATCTTTCTGCTGATGATTTTCCTGGCGATCGGCTTCGTAATCCATGTGAGCTGGCGGAACAAGGCCAAACAAAGGGGAGGGACCGTTCGATGACGACTTCGGCGCTGATCACCCTGATGATCGTCTGGTCGGTGATCCTGTTTTTCTCCGTCACCTTTTTCATCCGGGTGCTGAAAATACCCCAGGAAAAGGATTGATGAATTGTTTCGCTTGAAGGGATTTTCTCATCGCCGATGTCCGGTTTCACGGCGAGGGAAAGCCCTAGGCGAGAAATAAAAGCCATGGGATAATCGGGATAGCCATTTATGAAAATAAAAGAAGCGAAGGTGTTCGTCTGCTCTCCGGGCCGGAATTTCGTGACGCTCCGGATTACGACGGACGAAGGCCTCCACGGATTGGGGGACGCGACGCTCAACGGCCGGGAGAAAGCCGTCGCGACGTATCTGGAAGAATACTGCATCCCGGCGCTGATCGGGAAAGATCCTTTCCGGATCGAGGATATCTGGCAGTATTTTTACCGGGGCGTTTACTGGCGGCGCGGGTCCGTCACCATGGCCGCGATCTCGGCCATCGACATGGCGCTCTGGGACATCAAGGGCAAGGCGCTCGGCGTTCCCGTCTACAATCTGATCGGGGGCAAGAGCCGCGACAGGATTCTCGTCTATTCCCACGCGAACGGCAAGACCCTCGAGGAGACCGTAGAGGAAGTCCACCGGCACATCGCCTCCGGATTTGCCGCCGTACGCGCCCAGTCGGGCATTCCCGGAATCGCCCGGACTTACGGCGTCCCCAGGGACGGTCAACCGTATGAGCCGGCCCATCGCGGTCTGCCCGAAGAAACCGTGTGGTCCACCGAAAAATATCTGAATTTCATCCCCCGGCTTTTCAGGACCCTTCGTGACGCCTGTGGCGACGAGGTGCATCTGCTCCATGATGCGCATCACCGGTGTACGCCCATCGAGGCGGCACGGCTGGTTAAAGAACTCGAACCCAATCACCTGTTCTGGGTGGAGGATGCGGTCCCGTCGGAACTCCAGGAGAGTTTCCGGATGATCCGCGCCCATTCCACGACGCCCCTTGCCGTGGGGGAGGTGTTCAACACGGTCTATGATTACACGACCCTGATCTCGGAGCAGCTGATCGACTACATCCGGATGCCGGTCGGCCACGGAGGCGGCATCACCCATGCCCTGAAACTCGCCGCCTTCGCCTCGTTCTACCACGTCCGCACCGGATTTCACGGCGCGACCGACCTCTCTCCGGTCGCGATGATGGCCGCGCTGCATGTGGATACGGCGATCCATAATTTCGGGATCCAGGAATACATGCCGCATCAGGAAATCGTCCGCGAGGTTTTCACCGCGGATTTTCGGTTTGACAGGGGATACCTGCATGTCGGCGACAGTCCGGGACTGGGCGTGGATTTCGACGAAAAAGCGGCATCCAGATTCCCCTACATACGGGCTTCTCTTCCCGTCAACCGGAAGCTGGACGGGACCCTGACGGACTGGTGATCGGAAGGTTTTCAAATATGACGGCGGAAGGTTCGATGTGAAGACGCAGAATTTGCCGTGAAATTTGTTTTTTTTTTGATTATAAAAGATTATCTTAGTTCTGTCCAAAAAATATGAACGACAAACAGGAGAATCCCATGAACGCCGGATCACAGAAACTTTCCATCAGGGAAAAAATTGGCTACAGCGTGGGCGATACCGCTTCCAATTTATATTTCCAGATTGTGATGAGTTTTATCCCGATCTTCTATACGGATGTATTCGGTCTTCCCGCCGCCGCGATGAGCGTGATGTTCCTGGTCACAAGGTTATGGGATGCGATCAATGATCCGATCATGGGCATGATTGCGGACCGCACCAACACGCGATGGGGCAAGTACAGGCCCTATCTGCTCTGGGTCGGACTCCCGTTTACGGTGGTCAGCGTGATTACGTTCGTGACTCCCGAATTCAGGGACAGCGGCAAGCTGGTATACGCCTATTTGACCTACACCCTGATGATGATGTTTTACACGGCCATCAATGTGCCCTACTCCGCATTGATGGGTGTCATGACATCGAGCAATGTGGAACGAACCAAATTGTCCTCCTATCGTTTTGTCGCGGCGTTCATGGGTCAGTTTACCGTACAGAGCACGATTCTCTATCTCGTCAAATTATTCGGGAAGGGGAATGACTCGGTCGGATGGCCATGGGCCGTCGCCTGCCTGGGAGGGCTGGCATTCGCCCTGTTCACGATCGTCTTCTTTTCGACGAAAGAAAGAGTCTATCCGCCCAAGGAACAAAAATCCAATTTCAGGCAAGATCTGAAAGACCTGTTTACAAATCGATCCTGGCTCATGATCGGTCTGGCCACGGTCTTTCAGCTGATTTTCATCGTGCTGCGCAGCGGCTCCGTGACCTATTATATCAAATATTATGTCCAGGCCCAGGATTTCAACTTCTTCGGGAATGTCACCCACTTATCCGTTGAATTGCTCACGACACTGTTCCTGACAACCGGATCCGTCGCCGGTATCACCGGCGCGATTTTTACCAGCCGTTTTACCCGGAAGATAAATAAACGGGTGGTTTACGGCGGCTTTCTCGCCATCAGCGCGATATTAAGCGCCATTTATTACTTCTTGCCGCCGACCAGTATCCTCATCATCTATCCCTTGAATTTTATCCTCTCTTTCTTTTTCGGAACCGTCTCGGTTCTTCAATGGGCCATGTACACGGATGCGGCGGATTACGGCGAATGGAAATTCGGAAGGCGCGCGACCGGATTGATCATGGCTGCGTCTTTGTTTATGCTGAAATTGGGGCTCACCCTCGGCGGTGCGATGATCGGCTGGGTTTTGGCCAGCTTCAATTTCGTGCCGAATCAACCGCAGGCACCGGAGGCGCTGAAGGGCATTCTGATGCTCGTCAGTTACATGCCGGCCTTTTTCGGAATCGTCGGCGGGCTGTGTATGATCTTCTATCCCCTGACCAATCAAATGATGGAAAAGATCGAGGCCGACCTGAAAGACAGGCGGGGAAAGAATCAATAATTCGATTTTCCAGTGAACATATCAAAATTCGGAGTCTGTTATGAAGAATCCAGCACTTCCTGAAAAGATGAAAGGGATGATCTTGACGGGTTGCATGATATCGATGGGGATTGGGGCGGCCTGCGGGCAACGGCCCGAACGGCTGAAGGATGTGTTTAAAGACGCTTTTTGGGTGGGAACCGCCCTGAATGCCGGGCAGGTCGCGGGCGAAGATCCCCGGGCCGTCGAGATTGTCGACATGCATTTTAATTCCATTACCCCGGAGAATATTCTGAAATGGGAGGCCGTCCATCCCGAGCCGGGACGTTACGATTTCGAGGTGGCGGACGCCTTTGTGGCGTTCGGAGAGAAACGGGATATGTTCATGGTCGGCCACACCCTGGTCTGGCACAGCCAGACACCCCGCTGGGTTTTCAGGGATGCATCCGGGAATCTGGCGGATCGCGAAACCCTGCTGGCACGCATGCGCGAACACATCATGACCGTGACCGGACGCTACCGGGGACGGATACACGGATGGGACGTCGTCAATGAGGCCGTCGAGGAAGACGGGTCGCCGAGGAACAGCCTGTGGCGGCAGATCATCGGAGACGATTACATCCAGAAGGCCTTCGAATATGCGCACGAAGCCGATCCCGGCGCCGAACTTTATTACAACGATTATACGCTGTGGAAACCGGATAAGGTCGCGGGCGTGGTCCGTCTGGTCCGCGACCTGCAGTCTAAAGGAGTGAGAATCGATGCGGTGGGCATGCAGGGCCATTGGGGCATGGATTATCCCCCTCTCGACGAGGCGGAAGCCGCCATTCGCGCCTTTTCCGAATTGGGTGTCCGGGTGATGGTCACCGAACTGGATGTCAACGTCCTGCCCAATCCCGACTGGACCGGCATCGCGGATGTCGCGGCGAATTATCAGTTCGATACCAAATACAATCCCTATCCCGAGGCGCTTTCCGATTCGATGCATCAGGAGCTCGCGGGACGTTACGCCGATTTCTTCCGGCTTTTCATGAAGTACAACGAGGTGATCAGCCGGGTGACCTTCTGGGGCGTGCATGACGGGCAATCCTGGCTGAACCATTGGCCGATCCGGGGACGTACGAATTATCCCCTGTTGTTTGACCGCGATCTTCAGCCCAAACCGGCGTTTCACGAAGTCATAGGAACAGTCAGGAAATAAAAAGGATAGATTATTTGTTTTTAAATCAAGCAGGGTATCGGATTTTCGGTCGGGGGGCAGGACGGAAGCGCATTCTCCTGTTATTGCTTTTGGGAAGCGCTTCCGTCCTTTTTCCCGGGGACCATCCTGCGAGCCGGAATAGTCCGCGCATATTGATCATCAATTCGTATCATCACGGATACCGGTTTTCAGACGACATCGTCCGTGTTTTCCGCGAGGACCTGAAAGCCCGGCTGCCGGACGCCGATATCCGGCTCGAGTACATGGATACCAAACGGTATGACGGCCGGGCGCATTTCGAGTTGTTTTATTCCTACCTGTCCCGGAAATACGCCGGCGAGCGATTCGATCTCATTATGGTCTCGGATGATCCGGCCTTTCTTTTTATCCGGGAGTTTCAAACGCGACTCTGGTCCGATACGCCCGTCGTCTTTTCCGGGCTGAACCATTTTGAACCGGAAATGCTGCAGGAGTATCCGCACCACACCGGGATCATCGAAAAGAGCGACATCGAAGACAATGTCCGGCTGATCGAGAGTCTGCATCCGGATGCACGTACGCTCTATCTGATCATCGACAACACAATCACGGGCGAGGCCCTGAGGAAATCGGAATCCGAGACAATCCGGCAAATCACCCGCTTCGAGGTCCGCTTTCTCGACGGGGGCGAGATGAATCTGGATGAATTGCTGTTTGCCCTCGAACGATTGCCCCGGGATGCCGTCGTGGTCTATCAGCTCTGGCAGAGAGATCGAAGCATGCGCCGGTACGAACACGAAGAGGTGCTGCCCCTCATCTGCCGGCATGCGTCGGTGCCGGTATACGGTTTCTCGGACATCTATCTCGGACTCGGGATCGTGGGAGGCAAGCTGATTTCCGGCCGGGAGCAGGGGGAAGTCGCCGCGGATATGACCCTGCGGATTCTGTCCGGAACGGATCCCGGAGAGATTCCCGTTCAACTGGACAGCTGTTGCAAATACCGGTTCGATGACCGCGCGTTGCGCAGGTTCCATATCCCGGCCCGGGCATTACCGTCCGGGAGCGAGATCCTGTATCGATCCCTTTCGTTCTATAGCCGCCACAAAAAGGTGATCTGGTTTTTTATCGGAATCGTCGGAATCCAGTTCATCCTGATTTTTTACCTCCTGATCAGCCGGAGAAAGCTGGCGGCCACCGAGCGGGCACTCAAACGCGAACACCGGCTACTCCAGGCGTTGATGGACACCGTACCCGATCACATCTATTTCAAGGACCGGCAGTCCCGGTTCATCCGCAACAACAGGTCACATCTTCAGTCATTCGGTTTCGAACGCCAGGAAGACGCCCTGGGCAGGACGGATTTCGATTTCTTCCGGAAGGAGTTTGCTGAGGAGGCTTTTCAGGACGAACAGAAGATCATGGAGACGGGCGAACCCATCATCAACAAGGTCGAGAAGATCCGAAAGGGCGACAAAGACTTCTCGTTTTTCTCATCCACCAAGATGCCGATCCGGGATGAAGAAGGAAATGTGGCCGGAATCATGGGTATTTCGCGGGATATCTCCCGGAACATGGAGGATTCACAGAAAATCCGAAACGCACTCGCCGAAAAAGAGGTTCTCTTAAAGGAAATCCATCATCGCGTGAAGAACAATCTTCAGATTATTTCCAGTCTGCTCAATCTGCAGATGGCCACTGTCGGAGACAAGAACCTGCAAGATGTGTTCAGGGAGGCGCAATCGCGTGTCCGGTCCATGGCCCTGATCCATGAATCTCTGTATCAGGGAGAGGATGTGGGCAGACTCGACATGAAGTCTTATGTCCGTACCCTGATCAACGGATTGCATCAGAGCTTTCAGGGCATCAGCGGAAGGGTGAATTTCCAGATGTCCATCCAGGATATCCCCATCCCGATCGATCTGGCCGTGCCCGGCGGTTTGATTCTGAATGAGCTCGTTTCGAACGTATTGAAACATGCATTCCCGGACAAGAAAGTTCCGGCCAGCCCGGAAGTCCGTATCCGTCTCGAGATGGATGAGAACGGATGGATCCTTATGGAAGTCTCGGATAACGGGAAGGGAATGCCCGTTGATTTCGACTGGAAAAATACGGATTCACTGGGATTGAAACTGGTGCGCATCCTGACGGAAAATCAGCTGAGGGGTATCCTGGATATCACGGGCGAGACGGGAACGCGTATCGAGGTCCGGTTTCCTGTCGAAGGATCCCCTGAAATATTGAAAGCGGGAGAGGGAGGCACCTCCTGAGAGGGTGATCGATCGGTTAGGGCCGGGAAGCCCAAAAAAATATGACATTTTGGCCATAAGCCCGAATTTTAGCGGTAACGCACACGCATTCATCAAAACCTGTTGACTTGATTGTGTTTTTCGATTAAATTAACCCAATAGATCATAGGATGTCACCGACATTTCCGTAGAGCATCACAGCGGTATCCGGTCTTGTACAACGAAGACATCAAAACATCATACTCATCCATTCATTTTTGAGGAGACACAGCATGTCGAAAGAACGCGACAGTTTTGTTGCTGCGAAGTTGGCAAAAATGAGCCTGCTGGAAAAATGCGGCCAGCTGCTTACCTTCACATGGCGCGGTGCTTATTTGACACCCTCGGGATTCGAACAGATCACCCGACTTCATGCCGGAGGCCTTTGCCTGGAGCCGTACGCACTCGAAACCTGCAAGAACCTGTACTGGGGACGTTCGCAGATCGATCCTGACTTCAAGGCGCCGAAGGACTATATCGACATCGCGCATACTTATTTCAACGCCCGCGGCTTCGGCGTGAGCGTGACGCCCGAGGAACTGACCGAAGCGCTCAACCAGTTGCAGGAAATCGCGATGAGCCGGGATTCAGGCATTCCGCTTCATATTACGATTGACATGGAAGGCGACTTCAAGAACGACTATACCGCCGGCCGTGTCCTGCAGTTTCCGCCTCCGATGGGTCTCACGGCAATCGGCGATGTGGATCTCGCCTACCAGGTCGCGAATCTGATGGCAAGGCAAATGGCGGCGATCGGCGTGACCCAGTTCTATCATCCGGTCTGCGATGTGAATATCAACCCGCTCAATCCCGAAATCGGTGTGCGTTCCTTCGGGGATGATCCGAAAGTGTGCGCAAAGTTTATCGATGCGACCGTCCGGGGCTATCAGGACGCCGGCGTGGCCGCCACGATCAAGCATTTCGCCGGCCGCGGCGATTCCGCGACAGACGCGCATGACGTGCTGGATGTCTGCCGCGGTGACAAAAAGCGCATGGAGGAGGTCGAGCTGGCCGCTTTTCAGGCCGGCGTGGATGCAGGCTCCTGGGCCCTCATGACGGCTCACACGATTTTTCCGGCCTATGATGAGGCGTATCCGGCGACCCTGTCCAAGAAGATTCTCACCGATCTTCTGCGAGGGGAAATGGGTTTCAACGGTGTGATCGTTTCCGACGCAATCGGGATGGCGGCGATCCTGAAGAAATGGCCGCTGCCCCAGGCATGCGCCATGGCGATCAAGGCCGGGGTGGACACCATCCTCCTCAAAGCCGATGACGAATCCCGTTCCCAATGCCTGTTCGGCATCAAGCGCGCCGTAGAAGAGGGAGATCTGTCTGAAGAGCGTGTGGACGATGCGGTGCGCCGACTGCTCTGCATGAAGTACGATCAGGGACTGTTCAGGAATGCCGGAAAAATGGATCCGGAAAAGACCCGGGCCATTGTGCGAAGCAAGGAGAATGTCGACTTTTCGAGAGAAGTGGCGCACAAGGCGCTTCTGGTGGTTCGCGACGACAAGAATTTGCTGCCCCTGAGCCGGGACAAAAGAATCCTGGTGATCGAGCAAATCATCCCCTACGAATTCCTCGGAAAGGATCTGTACAGCCATCCCCACATGTTCTGTGAACAGATGGTGAAGCATTCCACCAACCTGATCCTGGACGATGCGGGTTTCCATGCCAGCGACGAAGATGTGGAGGAAGCACTGAAGTTGGCGAAGGATGCGGACCTCGTGGTCATGACGAACTACTACGCCCGTATCGAGAAGGAAGGCAACAATCAGCACATGGTGAAGGCCCTGAAAGACGCCGGACACACCGTGGTCGTGGTGACGAATTTCCCCTACCGTCGAGGCACGACCACACACGCCGATGCCGTGGTCTGCAACTTCTCGGGGTCTCCGGATTCGATCCGGGCCGCAGCGGATCTCCTGTTCGGGACGATCAAACCCTATACGACGACGAAGATGCCGGTGGATCTCAGCGCCGAAAAGAATATTCCCGAGGATGATTTCGCGCCTGCCCCGAAGAAACCGAAAGAGAAATCCGGGAAACAGGTGAACGTGTGGGGAGGAAAGTGCTAGAATCGCATTTCTTCCTCTTCTTTATGATGACCTGAACTTTCCGGGCGGCAGCTGCGAACCGAAGAATCCGGCCTGCCGCCCGGATTCATTTCAAAAAAGGCCAGGAAACGGAGGCCGGTCATTTTACTTTCCTTCATGGTATTCACCGAATCACCAGACTCGAAAGAGGGTTACAATGTCTCGATCCAATTCATTTGATATCCGTGATATTTATACCATCCGTGGTCCGCAAATTACCGAGATATACGAAAAGAACAATATGACCGTCCACTTTCAGGGCATGTCCAAATGTCTGGAGTTTCCCCAGACCGTGGCTCTGCAAGGTGCGCCGACCTGCTCTATCGGTATTTCACCGTATGGTCTGTACAATCGGTTTAATGAAGCGGGACGACTGATTATGCTGAACCAGAAGGCGGTGCAATTCGGATCGGCGCCCTATATCCGTATCGATGAGGCGTGTACCCTGCTGACACAAAAACAGCCCGGTGAGACCGAGCTTCCCGATGATATTCCCGCGGTCCGGAATTACTATCCCGAACCGGTCGCGGAAGAAGATGTTTCCATGACCATTGCCACGCCTTCGCTTGAGATTGCGTACAGGCTTGAGAAAGTGACTGTCGTCCGGAGGTTCATTTCTCCGCTGCTTTCCGGCAACGATGATACGGTGACCCCGTTGTGTGCGGAAGAGTTCGAAGTACGAAATACCACGAACGAGGCCCGGGAAATCACGATTGTGGTGCCCCGGCCGTCTCTCGTCAACCTGCAGGAGAAGGAACTGAAGCCCACGGATCAGGACAGCGTCTATGTGAGTACGGCCGCGGTCCACGGGCAGAAACACGAAGTGTTCCAATCCGATGGCATGCGTGGTGTGATCATGGGGAGCGCCGAGACAGTCAACCGGATGGCCCTGGCTGTTCCTGATATCGATGGCGTGACCGTTGACATTCAGCCCTATTTCTGCCTGAACAAGTACAAGGGCGATCTCCTCCTGAACGCGGACGGGACGTTTTATGAGAAGCGTCAGCCGGTCCGCCGAAGTGACTATGGCGCGGCGGTCAGTCTGACATTTACCCTGGCTCCGCAGGGTTCCATCACAATCCCGGTTGTCATGGCCCTTGATTTTCCGGTCCAGGACTATATCGACGGCACCAC